>Ga0325405_1003561_pt1 | contig 15992 bp, 20 predicted proteins | sample PopdelMetagenome_21_FD_205663 | JGI IMG/M metagenome (GOLD analysis project Ga0325405, IMG submission 205663) | Populus deltoides microbial communities from Bellville, Georgia, United States - Xylem-Control-R2 | ecosystem: Host-associated > Plants > Phyllosphere > Stem > Wood/Secondary xylem...
TTATAAGGCAATGCATTATAGTTTGTATTATAGGTAACGACAGGCCTTGTCAGGACAAGATTCGATGGACCATTCTCGGTATGTTAAAGCCTACACATCTCTACTTTCTTCCTTTAGAAACTTATCATGTCTATGATATCATCATTTTCCTCATTTGTATCACCTTCTAGTGAAACTCTTCACATTCATCGATGTTATATTTCATTGCTTCATGGAACCTACAAAAATCATCACTCTTTCTTGAACCTAATTCATTTTTTGTTGGAAAACACTCAACTTACACTAGCATGTCATATAACATATCCATATTTACCCTTAAAACCTTTTCTTTCTTTCTTCCAAACTCCACAACATTTACTCCCTCACTACTAGAAGCATGATTAGGCAAGGGGTGGAATTAATGTTGAGGGTATCTTTAAAGGTTATTCATTTTGCTTTGAATAATTACAAGAGCTTCCTCTTGAATGCTAAAAAAATATTAATATTGTGGCTAGAGTTTTCGGCATGGTACTCACAGGTTAGATCTGGTTTGTACCAATTTGGTAAGAGAGGCTTTAGTGGTGAAAATAAAAGAGGGGCCACATGACCTATGTTTAACTATTTTGCATACATTTCTTTTAAGGGCATAGGTAAAGGCAGGAGTTGTTCTAGGTTTATTTGATAAACTCTCCTTGGATTATTTTCAGCTTGGTTTTCTAGTGGGTTGGTGGGCTGGTTTTTCGAAAGAGGCTTAGCAAAGTTAATATTGGATATTTGGGAAGATGGGGTCTGGTAGCTTTGGTAATTCTTTTTACCCTTATATATCCTCTTTCCACATTACTCACATCAACATCCGTTTTCCCCCTACTAAACCCTTTCTTCTCGGTAGGTTTTGATATTCTTCCACCTTTTATCCCTTGTTCTATTCTCTTAGCTATAATAATATCATAAAAATATTGGGTGGAGCTACCCATCAAATGCTTATAATATGCATTGCTTTGTTTTTCCACCTATATACATACTCCCTTATAATTTCCTTGTTGCTCTTCTTCATCACCATCAAGTTTTTTCTGGTCCGTAGTGCTGTCAATATTGAACTTGTATTATTTCAAGAAAGCATCAACAAGATCACTCAATTTCTTAAACCTTGTGTTATCCAAGGTCATGTATCAACTTAACGCAGAATCGGTCAAGCTATCTTGAAAGAAATGGATGAACAACTTCTCATAGCCTATGACTTCTACCATTTTATTGTAATATGACCTCAAATATATATTAGGGCATTCCAGTCCCATATACTTAACAAATTTTGGCACACTAAACTTCTTGGGCGCCATTATATCTGACACCAAGCATATCTCAACTGGGTTATAGACGTCAAATCCCTCAACAACCCCTAATTTTCCTCTTAGACAGCCCACTAATCTTATTCATGATGATCAAAGGATTTAACCTCGTAGGATTCCTCTATTGTTAGAACTATTATAGCAAGCATTTGAGTAGGCGTAATCGGGCGAATCATCAAAATGCTTGTTGTTCCTTATGGTCTAGTAGCGGGATTTTACACCAAGTTTTATAAGTTAAGGATAACTGAAGTTGTTGGCAGCAATAACATGGTTGGTTGTTAACTAGATGTTCTTTCCCCAAACTACGCTTGCAATAGTTGCTCGAGTAAACTAGCCATCTGAGCCATATTATTCTTAACATCTTTTAGCTCTCTTTGGTAGTGGGCCTTAAGGTGAGCCATCTCTTCATTCTTCATCCTTTTGCAAAGACTAGTATTGTATACTCTTGAAGGGGGACCTATATTTCGAGCACCTTCTATGTACATCCTATAATTCATAAACATAAACGCATATGGATGTATAATTATACATGATGATGTATATTGGATATGGATTAGCTATACCTTGAGCTAATATATGGCAACCATTCCTGTATAAACGGGTAGGATTCTTATCATTTCATAGTTGTCGAGACAATTTAATATAAGCCAGTGCTTAATAAAAATAAACTCGTCACAAAGAGATATTACTCAAAAGGTTGGGTCTAAGCCCTTTTCATTAATACTTGATGAAAACTTTTACATTTAAAAGCTAATATACTCATTATCATTGTTTATAGGGAGAAAGGCAAAGCTTTTGTTTTTTATGTCCTTAAGAAAAATATTAGTCTCAATCATGCTTTTTTGATATCGATGGACATCCTTTCCAACTTACCAGGCATTGTGGCGAATACTTTGGGTATGGATAAAGGCTTCATTAGTCTAATCATCCGTGTTTCTTATCTTCTCTAAAAGTATCATATTATTCATATCCAGTTGATTGTTATTAGTATCAATCATCTAGCTGTGGTGCTTTAACAGTCCATTCTTTTTTTCCAAATGTCTTTTCTTGGCATTTTCTTTGTCAAGCTTCTTCTCTAACAAGTTGATCTTATTTCTCTTATTATTCAAATCAGTTTAAAAAACCCCGACAACTTTTCCTTTGGCTTTCGCTTCAGCCAGCTCATTTTTTAGCATCACATGCTTTTTGTATAGCCTTTCATACTGCTCAATCCAACTTTCTAACTCAGTTTTGGTCCTTGAAGACAAATTAGTCCTTTATTGACAATTGTTGAAATTATTTTTCAAAGTCTTTAACTCAGTACTAGTTTGCATCCAATGTGTTCCTAATTTTCCTAGCTCTTTCTCAGCTTGGTTTTTAACCATCTTTTCTTCTTTTAATTGCTTCTCTAAGGACATGATTTTCTTGTTTTTTTTCTTCAGTTGTTGCTTATAAACTTTCTCAGTTTTTCTTTAGTGAGGAGTTGCTCCTCGAGAGATATCCTAACAGCTTTACTGGTGCCCACCTCTATTTGAAGCTTTTCCAAATATTCTCTCAACTCTTTCTCATTACTAATTCCTTTTCTTTTAGTTGGTTCAATAGCTTGCGAAGTCCTGACTTCAAATCCAAGAGTCATGGGGATGGTGACTAAGGATAGATTTCTCCACTTTGGATATTTTTCACTAGCAATTGGAACTCTCAAACATCCGATTTCTTTTTGACCAATACCAGAAGTTTTTAGTCTTGCTTGATGTTCTCCATAACTTCTAAAATAGATTGGTCCTTAAATAATCTAGAAAATTGAGATAACTCGGTCATCCTTGGCACATGTTGTCCCCAAGTTTCGTTACAACCAAAGTGAACGCGTAGCTAACATATCCAGTTACTCTAATCAGAGGCACCCATCGTCTTTTCCCACAACTCATTAAGCAATATGTTGCTCTCATCCACGAGGTTTTCCACTTCACTTCTCCTTGCAGGATTCCTTGTAAATTTATTTTCCAGTTTTCCTTGCTCAAGTCCTTCAACTCCTCTTCTTTAACTATCTTCAATGGATTTTTACTACATCATCAGAAGTTGTTAAATATCAACTTCTTAGTTTCTATATGGATAATCAGCCATATGTACAACAAATGTTCACAACATCTCATTGATCATTTGTCAACCCTCCTACAATGGTTGAGTGTTAAAATAGTTTTTGCTAATATTGCCATAATGGGATTTATTAAGTGTTTTCATATGTAACAAATATTGTAGCCGCCTTTAAACTGATTATTCTAGTGAGGTTTGGAAATGACACCAACTTGACGATTTCTAAAGCAAGTATTTTGGCTTTTTCTTCAATAAGTCTAGATTCATTCTTCCTCTTTCCGAATACCTCTTTGATCATCTTCCACTTCAGGCTGTTAGCACTTTTCTCTAATGTCTTAAGGTGATCTGGAGCTTTGATCAATTTGGCGAATTCAGTAAGCACTTGTTCGTGCCTTTGGTGGAAGTAGACTTTGTATAGATTTTAAGGAAATTTGGTCAATAAACCATACTCTTCTAAAGTAGGGCACATGTCTACATTCCTAAAAATTAAGCACCGGTACTTAGGGTCCTAAAAATGCATCAAGGCTTTAATTGCTAAATTATGCATGGACACCATTGTGATTTCCACTATCTTCCTATATTTCTTCAAAAACTCATCCTCGCGGATGCTTTTCATGTGTAAGATGAGCTTCTACAGTCTTTTCTGGAGCAACTTATATTTTTTATGGGTGGTAATTTACTATCATCTAGTCTTAGGTAATCCCTTTATAACAACTGTAGGGATTCAGAATCCAACCCGTATTCAACAAAAATCATCTTTTTAATGGTGGCTATTTTATCTTTGTTGAATACAGGTTGGATTCTGAATATTGAGCATGTCTTAATCCAACAATGTTTAATTATACATCCTGCAAGCAAGTTATATGTCTTTTTATGTGAGACATTGAGGTAAGCATTATTTAGTCTAAAAAAGATCTCTTATTGTCCTAGTGATTACCCGAAGGTTATATGAGAGCTAAGTATGTAATGGGATGGTATGCATACCAATATCAACTAGTCCAAACAGTCAACAAAGAGTCAAATGGTTTCACGAACTTAAACCTTGACTGAAAGTCATAGGGTAAGCTATTACTCCCCCATCTAACTTGAAGTTTCCATATGTGTGCATTCCGAAACGATATATTATAAATAGACTAGTGATGCATGAAGACATTTATTCATATCCAACGTACATGCATGAGCATGATAAAACATGTTAAAGCATAAATAAGTATAAAAAAAAACCAAATGCAAAAATTTAAACATATTAATTCATATAAACTATATAAAACACACAAAGCCTAGCCCAATACTGTAAAAAATAAAAGGTCCCTATTGGAGTCATTATTCTATCGTACATAAGCCCATACGACGTAATGGCATCAAGATTAAGGAGTTTCCACCTAGTTGTTTGGTTTAGGTTCAATAGGAGACATGAGTGGACTAGTCTTATCTTAAACTCTAGTGTAAGGGACTAGTTATGGCTAGGAAAGGTATTAACACCCCTAGCGCAGATTACCTAATTTGCATTGTATGGTCTTGATATGGTTTAAAGGTGTTGTGGGTTCTTAATCGGTGGTACATCTATGGCTCAGAACAAAACTTTATGCTCATGAATAAATATAGCATTTTAAATTTATTACAAGCTTGTATGCCCGGGTAAATTCTTATAGGAAGAATCCATTTTGGTGCCCTAACAGGGTTCACCTATCATGGAAGGCAAAAGTGTTTTCCACAACTCGTATATTGTGGTGCAAAATACTCCCAATTAAAATTGGTAAATATCTAAAATAATTCTGAGCATTTTCTAGTCATCTCTTAGTACTTAAATACCAACCTACTGATAGGTCCGGTATTTATAATAAAATATTGACCATTAATTTTCAGGAATTAAAATTTTTAGGGTTATTGAGATATAAGTCAAATTCTCAAGGAAATTTACAAACTTATTTTAAATTAAAAAATGCACAAATATTTTCTAAAAACAATGCTAAAAAAACATTTTCCCCTATTTATAAATAAAATGTAATTTTTATAAGGATTGAGCCATATGTAACAAGCAAAAATCATTTTTTGGTTTTTTTTAATGCAAAAACTTATTTTTGTTAAAACCAAAACTATCAAAATGAACCTAAGAGGTGTTTGGCAAACACACCCTTAAATCAAAAACACTTTTAGCAAAAACATTATCAACCAAATAGGTTCTTAACCATTGACTTAATTTTGACACAACTAGGTTGACCCGACTGAGTTGACCTGGAATCTTTGTTCCGACCATAAACCAAACCAAAGACATTCACTTAGATTATCCTTTCACTAATTATCATCCATTCATTTTGATTATCAAGGAATCAACACGATTTGGTCCAAATGAGTTTCAATTCTACACTGAAACCTTAAGATTAAAACCATTAAAAACTTGTTATTGATATCAATAAACCCTAGATTATTAACTAATCAAGTATCACGAAGTGTTTAGTGCAAACAAATTGACCAAAATCGATCCAAAGCATAAAATTAAGGCAATGTTCTTCTTAAGAACATGAAGAATATTGCCTAGTAACCTAGAAAAACCAAGCACACTATTAAACCCTAGAAATGGTCTTCCAAGCCTTAAACCACACTACTTTTGGTCCTCACAAACCACATTACTAATATCAAACATAGTTGAATCAAAAGAACTAATAAAAAAAAGATCAAATCATCAAAATCATGCATTAGATTCCACCTTCAAAACTTTAGCCCAAATGGCAACCAATAACAACATCAAATTTCAACTCAAAATCGACTCTGTAAACAACTTGGGACCCAAATAAAGCTCATGAACCAAAAATTACACTAATAAACCTAAAAAAAAAAAGCATCAAACACCTACTACCATATTTGGTAGAATACAAAAATAATTTTATTTCAACAAAATAAACATCAAAATATTTTCTAAAGAACCAGTAAACAGTAACAAACAACTCAAATCAAAATTAAGCAAAGAAAAACAACATGCATTAATCAAAATACAAGTTCAATACAATGTATCACCAAAAACAACTTCAAAACATCATTGAAGTATGCAATGGAGAGCTAGAGGTGTGCTTCATGGACATCACCTACTAGATTAAAAGTGTTTTTTCATATACTTTCCGAGCTCTAACAATGGTTGCTACCCTATCTTTTCCAAGCTTGCAACTTTCTCTTAAAGTTAAGGAAATCTTTGTGCTAGGCTCTTAAACCTAAACTCTTGGAATTCCTTTATTCTATCTTCCTTTCTCTTCTCACTGCTGCTACTCAGCTTTTATTTTTTAGGGGTATTTATAACGTTTCAAGGTAGAATTCAATCAAAGATTAATCCTCTTTCATCAAAGCTTGGCCCTCTAATCAAAATGAGAGATTTTTTGATATGTTTTTATAGTTATATGCTATGCACCTATGTTGTTTTTACAATGATGGTTTTGCAATAAACTTGTTATTGTGTTACAACTAGACAACCTTCATTTACATAACTCTTTCCTTCAATCCTACACTTCAATTCCCACCCTTGAAGATTCCATTTCTCTCATTGATCACATGATCAAGACCCTCCCTTCTTTATCCCCTAATCGATCAACTTACCGTGTTTTGCTTTCACGGTCTTGCAGAGAATCTAATTCTTCACTGTCTTCTTATCAAAAGGTTTTGAACTTGATGGTTAATAATGAGTTTAAGCCTAATCAAGTTACTGTTGATGTTGTAATTAGGTCGTTGTGTTCTGTTGAGAGAGTAGATTATGTTGTTTTATTGGTAATGGAATTTTCTTTGAAGCATTCAAAGCCTGATATTTTTACCTATAATTTTCTTGTTAAGTCTTTATGTAAGAGTAGGATTTTGAATAGTGTTTATAGTTTTATTGATGAAATGAAGAATATTTTTAATATAAAGCCTGATCTTATTACTTGTACTATATTGATTGATAATGTTTGTAATGCAAAAAATATTTGAGAGGCTGATAGATTGGTAGGTATGTTAAAGAAATGTGGGCTAAAGCCTGATGCTTTCATGTACGATACAATTATGAAAGGTTATTGTACGTTAAGTAAAGGGATTCAGGCTTTTAGGATTTATAAGTAAATGAAAGAGGAAAGAGTGTTGCCTGATCTTGTTATATATAACACGTTGAATTTTAGGTTGTCTAAGTGTGGGAGAGTCAGTGAAGCCAAGAAATTTTTGAAAATTATGGTGGAATTGGGTCAGTTAGCTAATGTGGTTATATATACTTCCTTGATGAATGGGATGTGCAGAGAAGAGGATGTACTTAGTGCGATGACACTGTTGAAGGAGATGGAATTAAAAGGATGTAGTCTGAATTCATGTACTTATAATACGCTGCTTCATAGGTTTTACAAAGGGAGAATGTTGAATAATGGGATTGAATTATATAGGTGATGAAAAAGGATAGCATGAAGCTTAAGGCAGTTTCTTATGCTATGTTTGTGATGGCTCTTTGCAGGGAAGGTAGAGTTGCGGAAGCTTATGAGGTGTTTGAATAAGAAGTAGAGAGTAAGAGTTTAACTGATGTTGTTGCTTATACTACAATGGAGAGTACGCTGAAGTGGTTGAAGAAAGCCAGAGAGCAAGGCCTTGCTGTAAAGATGGTGTGTTGTCTGAAAGAATTAAAATATTTCTGCAATTGCTTGAAAGGGCCTGTGTTTTCTCTGCCATATATATATACACCCAAAGTTTGTTACGGATCATTTATCTTTACAAGAGTTTACATACAGAAAGAAATCTAAGGATAAACAAAGAAACAGATGTTTAAACATAATAGGACTAGATCTCAGTGTCTTTCGGCAGGCTCAGCATGCTGAGGTTTATCCTTATCATGTTGAGCTTTATCCTTATCATTATACTAAGCTTTATCCTTATCATTCCCCCGTAAGCTGGCAGGGAGATCTGTTACAGAAAGTTTATCCTGGAGAAAGCAGAACCAATCAGCTGTATGTCCCTTAGTAAATATATCTGCAGGTTGTAGAGAGGTGGGGACATATTGAAGAAGGATATCTTTGTTGGCCACCTTTTCTTGGACAAAGTGGTAATCCACTTCAATGTGTTTGGATCGTGTATGAAAAATTGGATTTGAGGCAAGAGCTAAGCACTAATGTTATCACACCACGCGACTAGAGCAGAAGCAAGAGAAACCTGCAGCTCATGCAATAACATTCACAACCAATATACCTCAGCAGTAACGAGAGCCAAACACTTGTATTCAGCTTCAGTACTGGACTTTGACACTACAGGTTGTTTCTTAGCTAACCAGGAAATAGATTGGGTCCAATAAAAACACCATAACCATAAGTGGAACGTCTGTCATCAAGATCACCAGCCCAATCAGAATCACAGTACGCATTAATGGCAAAGGAACTAGGTTTGTAGAAGAGTCCATAATCAAGTGTATGTTTTAAATATCGCAGCACACATTTGGCTGCTGTCCAATGAGCAGAGGTTGGTGTTTGCAGATGTTGATAGAGTTGATTTATGGAGTATACGATGTCAGGGCGTGTGAGAGTGATATACTATAAAGCACCCACTGTGTGCATATATTCAGAGGGGTCTGGTAGAATTTCACCATCAAATTTGGACAGCTTAGAACCTGACACATAGGGAGCACGATATGGACGAATACCAATTAGATTCACATGATCCAGAAGATTTATAATATACCTATTTAGCGAAGATGTAAGCCGGTACAATTGCATGTGGCCTCAATGCCCAGAAAATATGTTAACTGACCGAGATCCTTTGGAGCAAACTCAACTTGGAGTTGAGAAATAAGAGAGCTAACAAAATTCTGATTATTCGAGGTAACAAGAATATCATCCACATAAACTAACAGAAATGCATGGATGTTCTCTAAGTGATAGGTAAATAATGAAGGGTCAACTTAGGAACTGCAAAAACCGGGAGCTAATAAAGTAGTGGACAGATGATTAAACCATGCGCGAGGACTTGTTTTAACCCGTAGATAGATTTATGAAGCTTACACACAAAGTAGGGGTGTACTGGATCCACAAAACCCTTTGGCTGGGACATATAAATTTCCTCTTCTAACAAGCTATGCAGGAAGGCATTAGAAGCATCAAGTTGTCGAATGTTCTAGTGGAAATAAATGGCAAGAGCAAAAACCATGTGGACAGTAGAAGGTTTGATGACTGGGCTGAATGTTTCAAGAAAATCAACTCCACTTCTCTGTAGATAACCGACAGCTACCAGTCTAGCCTTATGACCTTCAACACTGCCATCAGGTCACCATTTGAGTTTAAAAACCCATTTATAAGGAACCACATTCTTGTCAGGAGGAAGAGAACACATTGACCAAGTATCATTCTTTAATAAGGACTAAAATTCATTGTCCATTGTTGCACGCTACTCGGGTTTTGATGCCGCTTGTGAGTAGGTTCGTGGCTCAAGAAAAACCAGACCTGCATGCAATGCTTGGAGGGGGTGACGAGTAGAATCTAAATGAAAATCAGGAAACTTGTGAGGCTTAAGATTACTAGTCTTTAATCTGGTGATAATTTGAGAGGAAGACACATGAGGAGAGAGAACTCCAGCTTGGAGGTTAAACTATGCACTCTCCTAGGAAGCAGCAAAAGGATTAAGAACTAACACAGGTGAGAAGGAGAGAAAGGGCTTGGGTTGACATAAGCAAGAGATGGGACAAAAAAAATTAGAGATTGTTGGCAGTAGAGATAAATTCTGGAGTACTATGAGTGTCGGGTGAGTCACAGGTAGGAGATGATTGTGGTAAAAAAGATTCACGGGGAGGAGAAAAATCAAAGGATGAGCAGGAAATATGAAAGGGAAGAGTGGAGGACAAACCTGAAGTCTTACCTTAGGAGGGGACGCAGCTGATAGGATTTGTGAGAATGGATTGTGCTAGAAATTTCTCCTCGTCAAAAATCACATTTCAAGATATGTAGACACGTCTAGAGGAAGGATGTAAACAATGAAATCCTTTGTGATTAGAACTATAACGAATGAAAATATAAGGTGTGCTATGATATGATAATTTATCATTTGTGTAATGGTGAAGACATGGAAAACATTGACATCCAAAGGCTTGAAAATAGGTGAAGTCAGGTGGATGGTGAAAAAGACGTTCATAGGGTGATAAATAATCAAGAACTTTGGTAGGTAATCGATTAATTATGAAAATAGCAGTTAGGAAAGCATCAACCCAAAATTTTTTAGATAAGCAAGAAGAGTAAGCCCCATATCCATAATATGATGATGTTTCCTCTCAGCGAGACCATTTTGTTGATATGCATATGGACATGACAGTCGATGAAAAATACCATTGTCACTAAAAAACTGTTTAAAGAGGGTACAAAAATATTCACCACTATTATCATTTTGAAATTGTCTTATGGTGGAGTTAAATTGTTTTTCCACTAAAAGCTTGAATTTAACAAAGGTAGAATAAACATTAGATTTATTTGAAATAAGAAACATCCAAACAAAATAAGTAAAATCATCATTAAAATAACATAATAGCGACAACTACTCAGAGACAGAGTGGAAGTAGACCAGACATCATAATGGATTATTTCAAAAGGAGCGGTGGATTCTCTTGAAGAATCAAATAATGGCAATTATCTAGAATTGCCTAGTTGACAAGACACATATACAAACTTTTTATTGATTGAATCACTAACTGGAAGGGAAAAATTGGAAATGACACGATGAAGAATATCAGTGGAAGGATGACCCAAATGACAATGCCAGGTAGAGGTAGAAGCCTTGACGCCAATAGTCATTATGAGAGCATGATATGGTGAGGAAAAAAGTTGATGAAGGTTGATCAGATACAATCCATTGTCACTTGGCCCTGTTAGGAGCGTGTCCCCCATCCGAATGTCTTTCACATAGAAATCAAAACCAGTGAGTTCAAACAGAACATTATTATCGCTACAAAATTTATTGATAGAGAGAAGATAAGCAAAGGCTTTAGGACAATAAGCAATATTATTTAAAGCAAGAATAGAAGACAAGGTTTTGATAGAAGCATTGTCAATGCGAGATATGGGCAAACCTGTTTCATTGCCTATCCCAACAGAATCATCCCCTTTATATGTTGAGAGGTTGCAAGATTAATAATATCGGAGGTAACATGAAGATTAGCACCACTATCCACATACCATTAATGTTGATTTAGATAAGTGGTATTAGCCTCCGCAACTATGGCAGCTAATTCAATAGGAGGATGATGACCCTGAAATAAGTAATTCATTTGATTAAAACAATCCAAAGCCTGATGCCCCTCACGCTTACAGATTTGGCATGGGGAGCGAGAGCAAGTTTCAGAAAAAGCCATGGAAGATGTGCAAGGTAAATGAGGTAATGGCTGCCTAAACTGGGAAGAAGCACCACCCGAGCCTTTAGGCATCCCTGAGAAGCGAGATTTAGCGTTGTTATGGCGAGGACCTATTTTAGAGCCAGGTTTATGCGAGTAAAGAGTATAGGAACCGACCTCAGGTTAAATATAGTGGCTATGAAATTGTTATATAAGGTCATGGTTCAACAATTCTGCATGGAAATCTGAAAATGGCATGGATTTCTCCCGAGAAAGAAGCATATACATAGTGACAAAGGAATGAAATGAAGAATTGAGACCATTGAGAACAGATAAGATTAAATCAGAATCAGCAATTGGTTTCCCAACAATAGAGAGTTCATCAGCAAGAGTTTTAACTTCATCCAAACAATTCTAACAGGAAAAGGAACCTTGCTGTTAAGACTGTAACTTTCTCTTGATAAGATAAATGCAAGAAGTTAAAGGTGCAGCAAAACATGCACCAAGGGCTTGCCAAGCAAGACGAGAAGTCTCAAGGCCATAAATAGTAGAGACCATCGTGGTAGACAATGAAGAAATAATCCAGCCAAGTATTGTTTGGTCCTTATACTGCCAAGCTAGATAAGCAGAATTAAGACCCTTGAGTCTTGTGTTCTTTGCAAGAAAATTGATGAGGAAAAAAATCAGAAGCATCAACAATTCTCATGAGTCCATAGCTCCGAAACAGAGGAAGCAATTGAGCAGACCAGGCAAGAAAGTTAGTTCCATCAAGTTTGATGGAAATCACTTAAGCAGGAAGATGAAATGCAGTGGGAGACAATGAAGAATCTGTTGCAGCAGTCATAGGATCGTTAGAAGCGTTAGCTATGAGATGCTCTGATACCATGAAAGAATTAAAATATTTTTGCAATTGCTTGAAAGGGCTTGTGTTCTCTCTGCCATATATATATATATATATATGGTTGTTAAAAACGAGTTTTGACTCGTAAAATCGGCGATTTTACGAGTAAAATGCATAAAACGTGTAAAATCAGATTTCAAACTCGAAAACCGGTAAAATCGGTCAAATATGGTCAAACTCGCATAAAATCAAGTCAACCCATAAAAAGCGTAAAAACCGGTTCGATTTCATGTGAAATTTAAAACCTGTGCCCTATGCTGACTCAGCACCTCCCTTTCCCAATCCCCACCTCACCCGTGACCGACACGAATTGAAATTGTGCAAGTTGAGTAAGGAAGCCAGTACTACAACACTGGAACCAAAGGCTATGGCTTCGTCTTCCAAGAACTAGGCTTTTATTATTTGAAGAAGAAACGATCATCATTTGGAGTGGAGAGAGAGCTGAGGGAGAACCCAACACCACCATGTTAAGGGGACCTTTGTTGTCCACTTGATGACTCTGGTTTTTATGAAAGGATAAAGGATTCACCATCTCCATCTCTCTCCCCCCCTGTCTAAATGCGCAGAAGCAAGAACCATCACAACCAAGAACAGAGACCGACTCAGACATGCCTGTCTTTTACAAGGCTTTGTTGGTGGTGTTGTCAACTTCTCTGCCCAAGGTTCCTCCGATCCTTACCTCGTCAGGTAATTTTATCGCCACCCCTCTTTCCTAGTTCTAAGGTTCCTTTTTATGATTGAATTGCATTCTTGGAGGTAAAAAGTCTCATTTCAGTGCTATTTAATGAACTCACAATGATGAGTTTTGTTTAGAGTTGGTAAATTTATATTTATGCATTTCTTGCTCACAGGCACACTTAAAATGAGATTGTGGTGGATATTGGTTGTGATTCTTTCTAAAAGTGGAAGAAAAGGAAACGAAATGGGATTTTTATGCATGTTGGTTTAATTATATTTAGTAAAGATTGATTCTTTGCTTTTGTTTGTATCCAAAAAAATTAATTTTTGTTGTTATTTATATTGTGTGCTTAAATTATTATATTATTGACTAATTTTGATGTTCTTTCCTTTTGGGTTTCCATTGCAATCAAGGTCACGGGAACTTCAGAGACCTTGTAATGTATCTGTCTTAGTTCTCTTCAGTTTTGTGTGCTGTTCCACATTGTGGAATTTGATAAATAGTAATTTTTTAGTACTTGATGATTAAACACCTTGATATACTTTGATTCTTGTCTTTTTTTTCTTTTGCTTAGACTTTATTTTACAAAAGTGAAATTGGGTTCTCCTCCTAGAGAATTTAATGTGCAGATTGATACTGGAAGTGATATAGTGATGTCTTGTGGGTCTGCTGCAATTCCTGCAACAACTGCTTGCATACTAGTGGCCTTGGAGTAAACTCTCTTTCCTTGCTTTGTCATTAGTCTTTCTATACATTTGCAGAATTGGAAAACTTAAAACTAAGGTTCAACTTCCTGTGGTATGATGTTTGTGTTTTGCAAATTCAGCTCAACTTCTTTGATTCCAGCAGCTCATCAATTTCCTATGGTACTGGGTCTATAATGTCCTTTTCTTTTATGTCAATCTTTACATTAGTTCAGTTTTTTTATATTTTTATAGTGAAAAGAGTGGTACTGTAACCTAGTTTCCATAGAAAATTCACATGCCCATTTAGGCAAGTCAATTGTTATCTAGATTTGTAACCAAAAAGTTTTTGTTAAAATTGAGAAGTTTAGTTGTTGCTTGCATTGTGGGGTTGTTGGCAGCCTCAACATTTATTAAATTTCTTATCCTTGCATAATTAGCATGTCTGATTAATTTGTGTTCAAGTGTATTGAACTGTGGATTAAAATGCATATTTAACATGCATGCTTTTTATTTATTGAACTGTGATTTTACGATTTTTAGTAAAAAAATTATACTTGCAATTTTACGATTCGAGTTTATATTGTATATTCCGTGTCGTGTTAAAAAAACGTTTTTTACAATCTTGAGTTTACATATAAAGGGAACATAAACAGAGAAACAAAAGTTTAAACACTATAGGACTCGACCTCAGTGTCTTTCGGCAGGCTCAGCTTGCTGAGCTTTATCCTTATCATTATACTGAGATTTGTCCTTATCTTTGATATGGTTTTCTACATGTCGATAACTAAAGAAAGAAATTTTTTAAAGATGAAGCAATATTATGCCGACAGAAAGAGAGGCTATTTTCAAGTTTTTGATCGAATTTCTAATGACTGGGAAACTACAAGTAAATAAATCCGAAGAGAGGATCACAATCAATAAGACTGTGCTTTCTGTTTCTTTAGAAATAATTATGCTTGTTGAGATAGCTTGTTTGGTGTTTCCATTAATTGAAAAGAAGTTCTCTGTCACCGACTAATGACTGTCACGTAACTGTCCAAGAAAGATTACATTTTTCTTTGTTTAGTGCTTGACTGTCATTTTGTCTGCATTTCACACAGAACAATTATACCATGGCTCTTTCTTACTAGTCATTTTCTCTTGTTGTGGATCAAGTCCTTGGTCTGACCTTATGACCTTATAAGTTCTTGGTTCTCCTGTGTGTATAGTCATCTAATTCTGCTGCTTTAATTTGAATTTGAATTTGAATTTCCTGTCATTTTTCCAAGAACTGCTATTTATCTTTAAAAATTTGGATTCAGTTTGTTTTCTTCCTCTTCCACCTTTGTGCCATCAGAAGACTAAAACATAATCATGATTTTGCACCCTTTTTGCTGCTTATGAGATTATCAGTGATGTGTCGTCTTTTTTTCCTCAACATTTTAGTGGGTGTTTGGAGTATAATAATAATTATTTTTTAAAATATTTTTTGTTTAAAATTATATTAAAATAAATAATATATAACTTGCTACAATTAAATGAGGATTTATCTCATACAAATTACATAAACATTTAATTAATTGTTGCAGTTTAGAACTGCTACATCTAAAAATGTGTTATTTGATCAAAGTTTTTTTCTACTATGTTAATTTGCTTTTATTAAAAAAAATTATATATTAATTACATAATTTATCCTATTTTCAATATGCACGTGATTGTTGCGATTTGAGTGGCATTAAGGTTTTCTTTTCTTTTCGGTGTTGTTTATTTCTTGTGAATATCTTTTTACAGCCCTTGCATCCCCCTCGACCAAGTTTCTCATATCTAAAGCTACTGGGCAGTGGTCGCTAAGGTAGGCAAAAGATACGACAGCCTTGAATTTGGATATTATACCAACTTCAAAAAAATATATATATTATTAAATAAAATGGTGCATGTTCTTCAGTCAGAGGTTCGGCAGCATAATCTTATTGCAGATTCATGTGTTAATTTTAGTGAAAACCTATAGGGATAGGGCACAACTTTCTTGGGAAAAAAACCCAAAAATGCA
>Ga0325405_1003564_pt1 | contig 15980 bp, 8 predicted proteins | sample PopdelMetagenome_21_FD_205663 | JGI IMG/M metagenome (GOLD analysis project Ga0325405, IMG submission 205663) | Populus deltoides microbial communities from Bellville, Georgia, United States - Xylem-Control-R2 | ecosystem: Host-associated > Plants > Phyllosphere > Stem > Wood/Secondary xylem...
GTAAAAGCAAGAGAAGATGTGAGCCACAATCACAACTACAATTTAAGCCTTAGTTTGTGAGAAATTGTGTCTTTTGGTTTTACTAATAGCATAATATTTGTGTTTTGCTGTTTTTTTATATTTGTTTAAGTGTGTTTTAGGTTTGTCAGTAGTCGTTGTTTCAGGTGACGTCTTCTATATTGTATCTTTCTACTTTAAAACATTGAGGACAATGTTTCATTTTGGTTGGGGGAAAGAAGGTAGTAGTTGACAAAAAAAAAAACTAACGTGATCATGGGAATTATAAAAACATTTTCCAATGGTTAGCAACGTTCATAACAAGGTTTTACCATACTTTTTGATGTGCATCATGGAGTTATAATCCATCTTGTAAAGTTAAATCTAATATGCAAGGGGAATGATTGAAGGGCCTTGACGAGTCAAATTAGAATGATTGAAGCTGCGTCAAAGTTAAAAATTAGCAATCAGTTTGAAATTGGTTCAAGGGAACTTAAAGATGGGAAAAGCCCTTAATGGTTCTTTTGATGCTGGGCTACTTGAATTTGGGTTGATAATGCACATAAGTGAAGGAATTAATGCTATTTACGGTCATAACAGTAAATGAATTTGAACCTGAATTTGAAGTCATCCATTGCATGTGAAAACAAGACTAATCTAGGAGAATATCAAGTTCAGAACGTGATCTTTCTAGATTGTCCAACCATATGATTGCATTGGACTTTTGTGCAAGAAGTTATAGCCATTTTAAATTTGATCTGTTAATGTTTCAATTAAAGTCAGAAAATATGTGCTAGTTAAATTTGTCTAGTTACTTTGTCGAAGTCTAATTTTTGGGTTTGACTTCTATCATGTTGAAATTTTCCTAAGTTTGGAGGGATGTTCCAATAGTATCAGAATATGTAATAAAACACTTTTGGCTAAGATTTGAAACTTAATTCACATAATTAAAAGTTGTTCTTCCAAATTGATTTTGTGAAGAACCCTACCTGACTTATCACTATTCAATCACAAAGAGTGTGGCGTCGAAATCCTATATTGATCTTTGTGGCGTCCAGATTGACTTATCAGAGTATCATTCTAGTCTATCCTCCATCTTATTTACCTTAAATCACTATAATCAAACCTAAACACCAAAAGAAAGACAACACAACCAGACTCATCCTTCATCCATTTTCGTCAGATTTATTGTTCCAGATTTTCGAATCATTCACGGCACATCACTTTTCCTATGAAATATTCAGGTATACAAACTCTGCATTATTATCACTTGATTTTGTTCATAAATTCTTTTTTTTTTTACCAAGTATTCATAAACCTTTATTTTCAACACACACTTTAACATACGATTGTGGGTTACACATTTGATTATTACATTATTTATATTATTTTGTTAAAGGTAACAACTAAGGGAAAAGGATAATATATAATTTGCAAAAAAAGAGATAAAAATATATAATAAAATAAATAATTAAAATGTAGATAAGTTTGGTTTCGTAGCCTCCCTAACTTAAGCAATTAAGCCCGAAGGGGTGTTTTAACACCTAATACCCTAAACTCAACTTACTTGGGAGCTATTGGCTCAGTGGTTGTTACATGGGTTGAGGAGAAAGCTTTAAGGGAATCAAATATTGCACTATCTACATTTTAGTGTCTGCAACCCGAGTTATTAAGCTCGAAGGGGTGTCTCAACACCTAATACCCTAAGACCAACTGGTCTGGGAGTCATTAGCCTAAAGCTCGTTACATAGGTTCAAGATACATTATGTTATAAATCATTGCTTAAAAAAAAAAGAAGATAAGAATCCCAACCCAAGGAAGGTAACCTTAAACATTAGAACAAAATTTTGTTTTCTTCCATGAAAAGCTGCATAGTTATGTTTTGATTTATTAAGCATAAAATGAAGGTTTATTAATATCTTGTTTAAAAAGTATGAAGCAAATATATAAATTTAATGAGAGGTTGTTTATTTGGATAGATTAATGGAAGTTGAATGATGAATACCTTGCTTTTGAACGTCATAAATTGTTTTAACGCTTTGATTACTAGGGACTAGTAATAAGCTGGTTGGGGTGTGTGATTAGTACTTAAAAGTGCATTTTTATCAAGGTTTTATATCATAATATTGCACTTAAAGTATCATTAAATTCCATAACTTAAACATGTTTTATAATAACAAGTCTGATAACATAAGATATCTTTAATTTAAGGTAAATGCTCATTTTGAATGCAGGCATATCTCACAATTTAAAGGATTGATTGATGTGTTTACTTATTTAACTATTGAAAGTGAAAAGACAAAGAGAGGGCGGCTAAGCTTAAAGAAGAGATGCTGGTTCATTTCAAACTAGAACATCATTTGGTTATTGGATCATAAATAGAGATGTAGAAGATGGATTTAGATCTGGTTTATATGGATGGAAAGCTAAGATATATGCTTAAAACTTTCATGAAAAGTCCAAGATTCAAAACAGCCGTTTTCAAGTTCAAATTGTAGCAACAAAAGAGAAGTCGAAATCTGTCCTGCAGTCCAGACACTGTTTAGTGTTTAGCTCATATCACGAGTTCTAGAAGTCCAAATGAGTTCATTCTTATTGTTAGAAAGCTGAGACAAATTCAGGAACTTTCATTAAAGACTATTTGTTCAAATTCTGACGTTAACAAATTACATTTTGTTCAGACAAGAAGATAATGGTTGCCACCAAGTCAAGAGGTGGCCACCCACTCAATAATTAGTCATCAAATCAATAGTTCTGAATTTTAGCCCATAAAATGAGGCATTTGTCATCCATTTAAACATCTTGGTTTTCATATTAAGATCATATTCTTGCTTTCTTTCTTTGTATTTTTGTAATGTTTAAGTTTGGCTTTCATTAATCTCTTATTTATGTTTTTCATCATAACTATGTTCTTAACTAGTTTATTTATGTTTCTCTTCTTCACAATGTTTAGCTAAGTTTATTATGTCAAGGTCAAAAGGTTTCACTAATGGTGTTAGAATAGGTATAATATAAACTCAACATGGATTTCAATGTTATTAACATGTCTTATCTTTTATCTTACTAATTCTTAATACCTTGTTAAATAATTAATCTAGATTTGTGTTGTACAACCCTTGGTACAACAAATACTTGATACTTTCATAGCCTACTGTATGGTATAACAGACACTTGTGCTATAAAAGGAACTTGATTTGTTATTAACATAAGTTAACATCATGAATTCCTGACAATATTTAAAAGTATGGTGTTACTAAAATAAGATAATTAATATGATCATGTTAAAAATTTATAAGGATAAATCATCCGCTTAGAACCTCCTTTATGTGTGATTTCCAGTTGATTAATAAAAAGAGTTTATACTATACTTATTTCTAATACTATTAGTGGATCCTCTAATTTTGACAATTGCTTTTATCTTTGATTAATACTCACATCAATATCACATCTCAAAAGTTCTTTTCAACTCCTTTTCATTTGTCATTGTAATTGCACAGGGTATCGAGATGGACAAGGAGAAAGTTAAGGCTATCCGGGATTGGCTTACACCAAAATCGGTAAGTGAGGTAAGGAGTTTTCATGGACTTGCTAGTTTTTATAGAAGGTTTGTGAAGGATTTTAGTACTATTGCTGCACCTTTAACTGAAATTGAGAAAAAATACGTTGGATTCAAATGGAATGATGAAAAGGTTATGGCTTTTAATTTGTTTAAAGATAAAATTTGTTCGGCGCCTATTTTAGCTTTGCCAGAATTTACGAAAGCTTTGCGTATAGTTGAATGAAATGCGTCAGATATTGATATAGGAGCTGTGTTAATGCAGGACAGGAGGCCTATTGCATATTTCAGTAAAAAACTTAATTGGGTAGCCTTGAATTACCCTACATATAACAAAGAGCTCTATGCCTTGGTAAGAACTTTATAGACGTGGCAGCATTACCTGTGGCCTAAGGAGTTTGTGATACATTCTGATCATGAATCATTAAAGCACTTGAAAGGGTAAGGTAAGTTTAGCAGGAGACATCCCAAATGGGTTGAATTTATTGAAACCTTTCCGTATGTGATCAAGTATAAGCAAGGAAAACAAAACATTATGACTGATGATGTACTTTCGCGTAGGTATGTTCTTTTATCTACTTTGGATGCTAGATTTCTAGGATTTGAACACATAAAAGAATTGTACAATGAGAAACTTCAGCTTTTAGGAAGTTCTATAGACTTGATGGATATTTGTTTAAAGAGAGTCGTTTATGTGTTCCATTAAGTTCTATGTGTGAATTGCTTATACATGAAGCACATGGCGGTGGGTTGATGGAGCATTTTGGTATTGTTAATACTTTGGATGTGTTGCATGAACATTTTTAGTGGCCTAAAATGAAAAAAGATATGCAACGCATATGTGATAAATGCATAATTTGTAGGAAAGCAAAGTTTAGGACTCAACCACATGGCTTGTAGACCCTTTTGCTTGTACCGAAAGAACCATGGTTAGACATTTCGATGGACTTCATCTTAGGTTTACCTAGGTCAAAACGGGGTAGGGATTCCATCTTTGTAGTTGTTGATAGGTTTTTAAAGATGACACACTTCATTCCATGTCATAAAACCGACGATGCAACTAACATTGCTGATTTGTTAGTTAGGGAGATAGTACGGCTTCAAAGGGTCCCTAAAAGCATTGTTTCTGATAGAGATGTTAAGTTCCTTAGCTATTTTTGGAAGGTTTTACGAGGCAAATTGCGTACTAAACTGTTATTTTCAACTACTTGTCACCTCCAAACAGATGAACAAACAGAAGTAGTTAATAGGACTTTAACACAACTTCTGCATATAATTGGGAAGATTATTTGCCATTTATAGAGTTTGTATATAATTGCAATGTGCACTCTACTACTGAATTTTCACCATTTGAAATTGTGTATGGATTTAACCAAGGTTATCAAAATCGCGTTTTGACTCGTAAAAAAACATATAAAACATGCAAAATTGGGTTTAAAACTTAAAAACGAGTAAAATTGGTCAAACCTGGTCAAACTCATATAAAATCAGTCCAACTCGGAAAAAACGTTAAACATGGACCGATTTCACGTGAAATATAAAAGAGCTGCAGCGCCTTTCCCCTTCCCCAATTCCCGCTCTCTACTCTCCACTTTTACTAATTGTCTGCTGAATATTTAAGATCTGAAATTTTGAATTTAATTATCACTCTCCACTCTCTCAGCGCCTCTAGTTTTGCTTGCTGTCGAGAATAAGGTAAGATTTTATTCCCAAGCTCTGTTTTTTCTGTCTTGCCTCTGGTTTTTTCTGTCTCGTTTTTACTCCCTGCATCGTCCACCAGAAATCCTTACGTGGAGAAGAACAAATCATTGTCCCTCCATTTACTGCTTCAACAGTCAAAGGCTTGATGGTTGTAAGCTCACACTGAAGTATTAAAATGGGTTTCTGAAAAACTTATAGAGAAGTAAATATGTGGGTTGTTTTTTTACTTTTTTGGATTCTTGGGTTAATTTTAATTGTTCTTTAAGATAATTGGGTTTATAATGAAAATTTTGGAATTGGTGTTTAATAATAGTGGCTGAAGAAAATGAGGAACAACATGATGGAGATCAATCAGTGGTGGGATGAAATTATAATGCAATCAATTGGTGTTTAATGCAGACGAAGAGCCACTGCATGAAAATCATGAAGAAGATGGTAAAATCACTGAACTAGAGAGCACTAATGAAATCAAGGTACGACATTTATCTTTAATTTTCCACTTTGTTCACTTCCATGAAAATTTGGATCAAAATCAAAGTTAGATTGTAACGTGTTCCATTCTGCCTAGCTATTGTATTGACCTTAACTCTGGGATGAATTTTGTTTCCTAGGATGTATTCAAAATTTTGATACGTGGACTGTCGGTTTGATGGAAAGTGATGCAGTGACAGGTTGTGAAGAATCTGTGACGACAAGAGAACTGGGGAATGCTTGATGATACATTGCAAATGTCTTTGTGACAAAGGCTATCAGATTCTTCTCCTTATAAGAAACTGTTACTGCAAACTTATGTAGATCATGACAGATTATTGGTCCAAAATCCTGATATCAAGTACTCATATACTTCTTTATTTGTACTGCTTGTTAATTCTTTAGGCTTTCCATCTTTTTTTATCTGCAAGATTCTTTGAGTTGTAGTGCTAACCCTTCATATATAGTCAGAAGTTTCTTTTCTTGAGAAGTTTAGCATAATGGAGAGTAGATGTTGTATGAACCTTACTGGAATTCATAGATATAATAGTTAATGAAAGCATTTTTTTGCTTCAGGCGTTTACACATTTTTGAATTGAGTTCGTTTCTTTTTCCTTTTTCAAAGCCACACGTAATATATTTCTGTTGTAGATAGATTGAAAATGTGTGATGATTATGATATTCACACCTTCTTCACTGCAATGCAAGTCTAGTAATGATGGAATTGATTTTATTAATGGAATAATGGAATGATTTTATGAAAAATTTAATTGTATAGTATATGTATGAATTTTTATTTGAAGCATGAATTTTTTGTTAATGTATTTTAAAATTCCTTACGATTTTATGATTTACCGATCCATTTTTACGATCCGAGTTTGTTTTGCATTTTTCATGCCGTGTCAAAATCGCGATTTTAACAACCTTGGATTTAACCCTTTAACTCCAATAGATTTGATTGATTTACCTGTTGATGAAAGGGTTGGTTTGGATGGTAATCATAAAGCACAGGTGGTGAAAAAACTCGATGAGAGTGTGCAGCAACAAGAGAAATTGTGTGTATGCGACCAAAGCCAATAAAGGGCACAAACATGTTGTCTTTCAACTTGGTGATCGAGTTTGGGTGCATATGCGCAAGGAGAGATTTCCGGCCCATAGAAAATCAAAGCTACAACCACGAAGAGATGGACCATTTCAGATCCTTCATCAAAGTTGTGTGAAATTTGGGCTTATTTTGATATCATTTGCTTGAAGTTTTAATTTGAAATTCAATTTTGCCATAGAAACAGTACTCTTAGTGAACCATAATCAAACCATCTTAGAATTAATTGAAACTTCATATTCTGTGTATTGGGGGTGAGATCGCACCATATATTAAACTTGGGCTTCTTTTGATATTGTTTGCTTAAGATTTTAATTCGAGGTTCAATTCTGCCGCAAAACACTACTCTTAGTGAACCATAAGAAAACCACATTAGAATCGATTGAAACTTCATATTTTGTGTATTGGGGGTGAGATCGCACCATATATTAAATTTTGACTTATTTGGATATCGGTTTTTTAAGGTTTTAATTGGAGGTTCAATTCTACTGCAAACTGATCATACAAGGGGGTTCAACTCTATTTTTGTTGTGTCTTTGTCTTCTTCTATTTTTCCAATTTGTATCATATATTCAGCAAGGGAGAGGGAAAAAAGGAGGATTCTAGCTCAAGGATGCGAAAAACTAAGCCATGGTTTAGGGGTTTTAGAACAAGAAGTTAATAAGTGTAGAAGATTATTCTGTGATCTTCAAGCTTCATGGGAAAAGGAGGTACTTCGCCAAAAAATGAAAGACAAAGGAGAGCTGCTGTTGTTATCATTCAAAAGTATGTACGCAAGTGGTTAGTGCGACATGCTTATTTGAAATTCTTGTTAGTCACTACTTCCATAAAGTGTTGTTGGAGAAACGTGTTAGCAATAAGAGAATTCTGAAGGCTTAAACAAGTAGCTAATGAAGTCGCTAGTAAACCTATTCGAGATTTGAGGGTGAATCTTCTTGAAAAAAGGAGGGAATGATGCAGTTTAGCCTTGTGAAATGACCCAAGCAAGGTTAGATTTGAATTTTGGCGTAAAATTTTCTACTGTCCAGTTTTATTTTATTGAGCACAATGCCAAATCCATCTATTGGATTGAGTGGAAACTTTACCAGAAGATTCCAGAGGTATTGTTCTTTATTGGGGTGAATTTTCAGGTGAATCGGAGTTTGGAAAGGACTTGCGATATAGGTTAGAAAAGGTTGTACGTATTTATTATTTACTTTCTTTTGATTTGTGGACTTCCTATTTGACAAGGATCTTTTTTCTAAAAGGATGTGGCAGCTTGTTTTGGGAATTTTCTAGTTCCATAAGAATCTTTAATGAGCTGAAACATAATTTTCAATGGTGGAAATGATTCATTAATGTTCCAGAATCCTTTTCTTATAAGGATTCCTTATTCATCCTAGCTACACAAGGAAATAAGGGCTAATACTATTTAATGATAGATTTGTTATTTTTATTATTTTCTTTCATGTATGCGCTCAATTTAAACTTTGTTTTGAGATAGGATCCAAGGCTTGTTTGGATTAGTTTAGGGTTTTTAGGTCAGTTTTATATGTGACTCAGCCTACAAGGGTAGATCCATTAGGGTTAATTTTTAAAAACTATTTAAATACAGGTAACCTAAATTTTGGTAGCCATTGATGAATATTACTTCTGAATTTTTTTGTTTTAACATGTGAGAGTGATTCTTGCATTCTTCAGTTCTTGAACGAACTGAATCTGACTTATCGAAGATTAACTAGCTTCGTAACGTTATTCTACTTCATTCCAATAGTGATGGTGCCTTGGGGCAGGTTTCCATTGTGTCACACTCCTATCAAACCTATTTCAGTTTTTTGGGATCAGATCTCAATCCTGATTGTGGGTTGCGTGACCAAGTGATCACGAGGTTCGCATCAAATACATTCTCAAACTCTGATTGATCTGAAATTGTAGCTCAAGGTAGAAATACATGTTATGAGACTCCACGTAAACTTTCAGCCCAATCCAACACTCTAATTGAAAATTATGATTGTTGTCGTGAAATTGAAAAGTTGTGCAATTTACGTCAGAATCCGAATCTGATTGGTTTTTTCATTGTCCAAAAGTATCATTTTGGTTAGTACATGAGTTATACTACAGGTGTCAGTTCATTTGATGATCGAGCATTAAAATATTGATTAGTACTTGAGTGGTACAAAAGATGGTAATTTATCTGATGATCAGGCATTCATATATTGATTAGTACTTGAGTGGTATTAAAGGCATCAATTCATTAGACAACCATGAATTTAAATGATAAGTGTACCTTAAAGGGATTAGAGTCATCAAAGTGACAAATGACCCGAATAATAAAATTACAATAATTGAGTTAAATGATATAAAAAAATCAACGGAATCGTTAGTTAAAAAACTATAGAATAGTTAATAAGTTACTTAAATATTGGTTATCAATATTTGTAATGTGATAAACTGTTAAATGGTATTTCTGATGTTATAAATTATTCTGACTACAGGGTCTTCACAAGTCCAAGTTGAATAGTAAACTTCCTTTGTTATTATTTATAATGGTCGACCTTAATGTAGAATTTAGGAATGTCATTCACTTATGGAATTTCAAAATTATCTTTTGAGATGTAATTAAATTTATTATTAAACACATATGCATTAACTTAACCTCTCTAGATCCTTGTAGTACTTTGCATAATTTAACTCTTATATATTAATTAAAAATGTATTAAATTTAATTTATTAATCTTTTACAACTTGTTTATGTTAAATTCAGAAGATAATTATATAAAAATCATTATGTAAATCATCATAAGGGAAAGCCAAAAGAATAGAAATAGTCTATTTTGATCTTATTGAATAATGAAATGATCCAGGATGTTAGATCTGTGTGAAATTAGGTTTCGTGTAGAAATACATTTATGTTGACATTTGGGTAAGTTAAAAAAAAAAACAAATTTCCTAATTTTATGTTATCTAAGACATTAATTATATTAATTCATGTCCTAAATATGAGATCGTTACATAAGTGATCTTCCATGTTACTTTTACTCAAGCAATTTCCTTAAACCAAAATTTGTCTTAACTTAATTTATTCATAATTCTTTCCAATTGAACTTTATATGACATATAATTCTGAAATTCAACTATTAATGGCTTCAATATATGAGATGGATCACAAAGATACATACAAAGCATAGATATATAAAACACAAGGTGTATATAGATTAAAAACTTGGTGGAAAAGCTAATCTATAAGCTATAATTCCAATTCTTTACAAAATCTAAAAGGCATAATCTGTTAAGGATTCAATTTCCTTTTCTTCCCATATTGAAGCACATTTTTCATAGGAGAAGTTTTTAAGAATATACAATCACCAACAAAAATATCCAAGTTGCATTGTCTATGGTTTGCATAGCTGTGTTTACAAATTTCATGCTTCTTGGAGTCTAGCTTGAATTTTTTTAAAAGGATAATTAAAAAAAAAACACCATATAGTTTGATCATATGTTTACTTTCTCTCTATACTTTTAAAATCACACTTTATATCCATGGTCAAATAAAAAATTCAAAAAGGATGAAAAAATGTAATATATAAGAAAATCATGGAAATGACATATCACACACTCGCACTTACACTATCTCTCCTGACCTGCTTTCTCTCTCTAAAAAATCATAGACTATTTATTCGTTTGATCGAATCTAAATGCTAAAGACAAAAGATTCTTTAATCAATTTGACATGTGTGCATATCTTGTATGGAATCCTTCCCTCTTTGTGTCTAAAACTTGACAAAATAGTGAAACACCTCTCACTCGCCTGGAACTCAACAAAATGATGTATGTTAGATTTGTTTTCTTCACTTGAGAATTGAAAAGTGGTTGTAGTGATTTTGATTGATAAAAATAGGGTTTTTCCATTATAATATCATGTGTTCTTTCTCAATTGAATAAAAAATATGTCAATTTGTTTACTGTTGAGAAGGGAATCCTGAAACTGGAAACCTTAAAAAATTCAAATATGGTTGTTCATTTGATAAGATTCAGACTCCCATACACATATTAACCATTGTTTATCCTAATTAGACATGTGTAATTGGAAATAATGAAAAAACTCTAATATAAAAGTTTGGATTATTGTCCATGGAACCCTAATTTTAAAATCATTGCTTATTTATTAATTGGTTAATTGAAACCTTTAATAAACTTTCGTTAACCTTTTTATTGCCTAACTAACTAATTATGCACATGTAATTAGGCAAATAAAACTCCAAATTTAAAGATTATGCAAACTATTCAGGTAAACCTTCATTTTAAATTATATATTTGGAACGTGTGTTAATTGGTTGATTCAAGCCTTCCATCAACTTTCTTTAACAACTATATAGCCTAATTAAGCTTGTTTATTTGGTTTTATTTTTCTATAATGTGTTTCATGTAATCTAAACTAGGTTATTAAAAAGGTTTATGGTTTTGGTGTGTTATGCTTGTCTAAGTAAATGAATTTGGCTTATGGTTTTGGCTTTTAGATGTTTGGTAATGCTCTAATAGCTAATATCACAACCCTTTCCATATGTCATTTTCAGAAGTTACAAATGTAGCTTTTTAAAATTCACAACCAGAACTAAAAGTCACACCCACATCTAAAACTTCTAACTTTCCCAAACGGACCCTGATTCATCAGAAAGTGTTGGTTGCATTGGGGATGTCAATTTATATGGCCATGCCAGAGTTGTATTTGGGTGGCCAAATTTGATTTGGGAGTCAATTTTGAAAAATATTGTTCAATTAGTGAAAAATAATACATGATCAAGGTGGCATCGATGAATCTTTACTTTCTATTACTACAATGCTTTGATTTGCTAATATTAGCAATTTTCTTATAATAGAAAATTTGCTAGCACATTGGAGTACCCAAGACAAAAAACTTTTATTGGGATGACCCTTACTTATTTAAGTATTGTCCTGATCAAATACTTTGAAGTTGTGTTCCCGACAATAAGATAAGTAATGTCATTAAAATTTGTCATTTTAAAGCATTTAGAGGTCATTTCTCATAAAAAAAACATCTGTAAAAATCTTACAATGTGGATTTTATTGGTTGTCATTTTCAAGGACACACATACATTTTGCAAAATTTGTGAAAATTATCAAAAGTTAGGATTTATTTCCAAACATCACATGATGTCTTTAAATCCTATTCTTGTCATTGAAATCTTTGATTGTTGGGGTATAGATTTCATGGGTCCATTTCCTCTATCATTTATTTTTTTGTACATATTAGTCGTAATAAATTATGTTTCAAAATGGATAGATGCAATTCCAAGTCAAAATAATGATCACAAAACAATGATTTTTGAAAGAAAATATTTTGAGTCGATTTGGAATCCCTCGAGCCATGATAAGTGATGGTGGAACACATTTCTGCAACAAGTCATTTGAATCTTTAATAAAGAAATATGGATCACACACAAAGTTGTCACCCCTTATTACCCTCAGATAAGTGGACAAGTAGAACTTGCTAATAAGAAGATCAAACAAATCTTGAAAAAAACAGTGAACCATAATTGGAAAGACTACTCTTTAAGATTTAATGATGCACTTTGAGCTTATTAAACTGCTTTTAAAACATCATTAAGTATGTCACTTTATAGGATAGTTTATCGAAAACCTTGTCACCTGCATGTGGAACTTGAACATAAAGCTTATTGGCTATTAATTGAGCTTGAGGAAATAAGAAATGATGCATATGAGAATTCAAAGAGTTTCATGACAACAAAATATTGAGAAAAAAAATTTGATGTTGGTTAAAAAGTTTTGCTTTATAATTCTCGACTCCACTTATTTCTTGGTAAGCTAAGATCAAGATGAAGCGATCCATTTATTGTGAAAAATGTATATCCTTATAGGGCCTTTGATATTGAGAATCCAAAGAATGACAAAGTTTTGAAAGTAAATGAACATCGTTTAAATGCTTACTTTGATAATTTTCCTAGTGAAAATAAATCTATTGGTTTAAGAGATCTATTTATAAAGATTGATTATTATTTTTCTCTCACATTGTTTTTGTGTGACTTTTGTTTTGCTAGTATCTTTCCAACCCTGGTCAAATGGCAGATAACGATACTCTATGACTCTTAAATCGATTCTTTCAATTTCTCATGATAACTGATATCTGTTTATATATTTGTTTAATTCCTTGTTCCTTTCTTTTTTTTTTTTTTTGCATCTCTTCACCACTTTTCATCTGAAAAAATGGAGAGCACTCTCGAGAAATTGAAAGGGTATTTTCTTGTTTCACCTCACAATGCGATAACAAAAATTTACCATGCTAGGTGTGAAAAATTGAGGTTGTTAATGCAACACGGAATGCCTAAAAATATTCGCTGGATAATTTAAGCAAAGGTATCATGTGAGTTTTTCAATTCTTTTATTTCACACATGCTTTGGACAGGTAAAAACACTTTTGCAAAGAAACATAATGCAAAACAATTGAAAGTTTATCACAAATGTGCCAGATGGACTTGTAATGCACAATGTCATTCTTTAAAAATGGTACAACCAATTAAGGATGGCCCGAGTAAGGAGTCTTTAGATAATCTTTTTTTGACTTTTGAGATGCATCCTAGTGAAGATGTTCATCGTGTAATTCATGACTTATAGCCCCATGTTCATCATGGCGTCATCCTTATATTTCTCGTTCGCGAATCAATATTCGTTGGGTGGGGGTCTCCATTTCCAATAGTGCTGGTGCCTAGGTACAAGTTAACTTTGTGTCACACTCCTATCAAACCTGATTTACTTGGCTTTCCGGGAATTGGTGTCTTTGCGTGGGGGTTGCGTGACCACGTGATCACGAGGTTCGAATCAAAATCAGTGTGCAATCTGTGAACTCAATTACTAACGATTTTACCTTGTTCGTTTCCAAATAGTTATGGCAATCAAAAATCCAATCCACCTTTTTCTCCCACTCCAAATACGCTTCGGGATCGTTTTTACCTTGAAAGGATGGTATTTTCAATTTGATAGTGTGACAGTCCCGACTATTTTATTCTATAACTGCTAAAAGATCTTGACATATGCTTTTAATGTGAGGATAATTTTTTTTTGTAAAGAATTCTACCAAAATTTCGACAGAGTTTTCTTTGTATATAGAACATCCCAAGTTATTGACTACTTCCAATTTACTTATTCAATCATCACAACATGGTCCAAGGGTTTTGGACTTTATTTCCACTATCATACTCAACACCTTATAAAATCCATTCACATTATATATGTGTGTGTGTGTGTGTTTTACAAACAAGATCAATATAAACATGGCCCACAAATCATGTAATAAAGTCAAAAGCAAAAGGAGCTCTAACATTTAATTTAAACATAACATAAGTATTTTTAAAAGTTTCAAAAGGTTTAATTATAAGATAACTAAGGAGTTCTAGTTCAAACAAAATCAGAGTTTATATAACTAACATACTACATTCTGAGCTAAGATTTTTATATACATCAAAGCTTACACCAAAAAGCATATTGCATGATCTAGCTAATGCTATTATGCTTATGTAAATTTTTTTACATAAGCTTAGCAAAGAAGAATCCTAAAATCTAATGGGCTCTCTGGGTGTTAGATAAACCTGTTACAAAAACAACTTATTAAGCATACAATTATATTGAGAGCAGAATTATAAATGATCATGTATTAGTGTCCTAAGGATTTTAATAATCAACTTATAAATTTCTTGGGAAACATTTAAAGACCAATTAAACATCATTTATTTATTCTTAATTTATTACTCTTATCTTATTACATGAACCTAGTAACTTCATTTAATTGGTTTTATTAGATCTTCAACTTTGCATAGTCCAACCAGTAAATCTTTTAGGCAATTATACTTATCAAATTTTCCAAGTCATCCAAATATGGATACCCTTTATGAATCAAGCCTTATTGATCATTTTCAAGTTTCCCAACGTGGACGCCATTAGCGGAAGCTACTCTTATAATTCATTTCATGACAATCCTATCAGGGATGCCATTAGCCGAAGCTAATCTTGTAATTTATTTCCCAACATCCCAATCACGGATGCCATTAGCCGAAGCTAATCTTGTAATTCATTTCCCAACATCCCAATCACGGATGCCATTAGCCGAAGCTAATCTTGTAATTCATTTAGCTGAAGCTAATCTCATTAATACACCAGACTTATTTATATTGAACATAAAATTATTGTAATTGCATTCATAAAGAAGATTTTAAATTGCATAAGCATTAAGGAGAGGGAAACCATGCACCTGCTCGCCTGCCTCGTGACTTCCTCCAATAGAAGATCCAATCCTGGTCGCTCCTTCAATCCAAATGTTATAGGCAATCCATATTCATTCATTATACATATGCTACCTTCTATACATGTTCATTTCCTCATCATAACGTACATATACATATCAAATGTATTTCTTTAGAGTTAGTATATCACGTTCAAGTGTTCACACGACTCGGTTTTGCATCAACGAGATTTCAGTATCTATGACTTGCGATTGCGCCAACGAAATGTCTAGACCCTTTTATATATTTATTTTGAATGTTGACATATACATCTCCCATGATTCGTATGAATTAATTTCAACATGAATCATTAGTATGCTCAAAATCACTTGTCTTTCTACACACATGTAAATTTGTCCATCAATTCGCAACCTGGCCAGTCTGCAGTTTGTCTCTAAATGGGGCCAAATCCTAGTGAATTTTAACATCTTTAGGTACAACTTTCATGTATAAGGTTGCCTAAAATTCTGTTGTTCATCTATTCTAAAATTAGTTAGAAGTCAGATAGTGAAATCTGTCCTGTTACAAATAGCTTGTCCACTCAATAAAATTTTGCCTATATATGAAGTTCTATAATTCCAGTTGAGGAAAGACTAGTGCCAAATGTTATTTAACTCAATCCTCTATAACTTTTATATAAAAAGTTATAGCAATTTCTATCATCTTCTGTGTCTAACACTAGTTTTAATTCTGAGAACTAAACTGTCCTGTTACGATCAGTTAGGCCTCTTCATGGTTTTTTTTTTGGTAAGTTGACGTATGTATTAAAAGAAGAAGATACAAACATTATAAGGGGCATACCCCAGATTTACAATGATAACAGAAACATAAAACAACAGATGGCTACAGGCTAGCCACCGAC
>Ga0325405_1003565_pt1 | contig 15980 bp, 8 predicted proteins | sample PopdelMetagenome_21_FD_205663 | JGI IMG/M metagenome (GOLD analysis project Ga0325405, IMG submission 205663) | Populus deltoides microbial communities from Bellville, Georgia, United States - Xylem-Control-R2 | ecosystem: Host-associated > Plants > Phyllosphere > Stem > Wood/Secondary xylem...
TATCCAAATTAGATAAAAAAAAATCAGTCAAGTTTATCATATAAGATATAACATGATTATTTTTATAATTATTTAGTTTGTATGGATAAATTATATAAGAAGTTAAAATAGGTTTTATCAAAAGAAGATAAATACAAGATAATTGTTAGAGAAGTGTTTTTGTGAAATACGATTTATTAACAGTTTATTAAGAATTTGATAAATTAGAAAGCTTGAAGATAATATTTATCAAAGGTTCTTATCCTTATCACATGGATGTGTATATAATGAAGGATAAAAGAGCAGCACTTGCAGTGTAGTAAGAGTGCCCAACTAGCTAAGGAGTTACACAAAGTTTTGTAGCATATACTTTTAATACATGAGTAGAGTGTGAATAAAATTTTCAAGGAGAATTTTTCTCTGAAGAGTTGGAGAGCCACCAGACTCCTAAAGGGAGTTCCTATATTAACTGTTAGCAACTGGATGTACCGATTAAGATGACAATAGTTTGAAGATTGTTAAGTGGTTTGCAAGCTACTAGGGTAGAAGAAAAAACAATGTTTTTCTTGACAAGGTATATATACAAAATATTTGTAGGCAAAAATACTCCTCTTGTAATCTTCTAAACTAGTAAAAGTTGTTTATCTTGGGTTTGACTGCCCCAGAGAGGTTTTTTATCTTTTGAAAAGTTCTTCAAAAGGTTTTTTATTTGTAACCAAATAAATTTTCCATTTAAGTTTTCCACACTTATATTTATTTGGTTACTGAACAATGTTTGCAAAGTGGTTAGTAGATTGCTTCTTAACATAAAAGGAACAAAAACCAGACTATCAAATGGTATCAGAGTAAGTTCACTCATTCTAGAGTGAATATATTTTTCCTGTTAAACATGTCAACATTGAATTCTCCACTATAATACAACAATAAGAAGTATAACTACTAGAAGGTAAGGATGAAAGCTTTCCTCAAATCACTAGACAAGAAAATCTGGTACTCAGTTGAGTATGTATGGACCAAGTCTAAAACTCTTTTCAACAACTGGACCAAAGACAAATCCATTAATTATAATTGGAATAATAAAGGTCTGGATATTATATTTATGACAATGTCTTCTGATGAATTTAAGAGAATCTCCAAGTATGAGATAGCCAAGGAAACTTGGGATATTATTGAAGTTACTCATGAGGGAACCAAGACAGACTGAAAATGAATCTTTTAATGATTTTTATGCAAAAAATAATGATATTGTAAATTTCAGGTTCAATATAGGAGAAAAAATAAAGGGCTCATGAAATATAAGGAAGATTCTAAGATGTATGCCTGAAAGATTTCAGCCAAAGGTAACAAAAATAAAAGAAAACAAGGATCTGGACATTATACGTGTTGAAAAATTGGTAGGTTCCTTATAAACTTATAAATCTACATTGTCTTATCAAAAGAAATGTAAGTCCATTACACTTATATCTGTTAAGAAAAAAATATAATTATTCCTCTAATGATGATCTTTGTACTAAAAATATTGCTCTTGTAGTTAGGAAATTCAGAAAAATTATGTTTAAGAAAAACAACAATGATAAAGATTTAAAAAGACAAAGATTTTTTCAAAAAAAATGAATCAAAAAAAGAAAGTAAAGGTAAAATTAAATCTAAAGAAAGAGTTAAGTATTTTGAATGCTTAGAATATTGTGACTTAAGAAATGAATACTCTAATTTCAAAAGAAATTAAAAAAAACCCTTAATATTACATTAAATGATGAATTTGATTCTAAAAATTCTAATACATCATTTGATAATAAGTTTGTTTTGTTGCTCTTTTTGGTCTTGATTGATGTACTGACATGAATCGAACTATTAATACATTAAGTAATTATGATAACTGCCAAACTGTTAACAAATTTAATATTATGATATAAATTAAATTGTTAGTTATTTTAGTGATTCAAATATTACTTTGGTTAATGTCAATCATGAATTAAGCATGCAGGAAGCTTATGTTATGTGAAAAAGTCATGAAAGTCAAGAAATTTTTCAACAAGATAACAACTATGAAAAACAAGAAGAACAATCTGGTTGAGGCTCTAAAGCTGTCAAAAGTAGAGATATTTAGGTCTTCCACTAAGCTCAAAGCACTTGAGAAAGAGCTGACAGTGTGCAAACAGATAAAGGAACAATCAGCAACACCGAAACTTGATAGACTATTGAAAGCTTAAAGGGTTAATTGTATAGGTTTATAATACACGACACATGGAAATTCAATAAAAAAAATATATCGATAGCTCCTCTTCCAAAGGAATTACCTTTTTAAAAGGTAAACTTAAAAAAGGTTTTCATGCCTAGAAACGAGTCAAATAAAGTCCAAACAATTAAGTTGAATGGTAAATTTATTCCTATTTATCAACAATGTGGAATTGTAGAAAATGAAAAAAATAATTCTTTCAATCTAGAAAATAGATGTTCTAATAAGAGTCAAGATTTAGAATATAATATTGACTTAGCTTTAAATCAATTGTGTATTATAGAAAGGAAACTTGGTAAGTTAATAGGTTATGAGAAATCTCAAGAGTTGAAAATTTTAATAGAACAAAAACTAAAAATCAATGGATAGTTAAGAAAAAGGCAATATGTCTAGTAGTAAATACAATACTAAAAATAATAAATAACAATTTGTGGTACTTAGATAGTGGTTGTTCTAAATATATGTCAGGAGATAAAGGTCAGTTCAAAACATTTGAATCCTTGAGTGGAGGATTAATGACTTTTAGAGATGGAAGCACAACTACTACAGTAGGTAAATAAAGTATTAATATTCCTGATTTACCTACTTTTCATAATGTTTTGTTTGTAAATGGTGTTAAAGCTAACCTACAAAGTACAAGTAGATTTTATGATGAGAATCATAGTGTACAGTTTTTTAAAGATGAATGCAACAACTATAATTATACTGACAAATGGATAATAAAAGGTATTGGAACCTTAGACAATTGCCATAGAGTTTCAACCCTCACCAACTTGTGTTGTCATAAAATGATATTAGATTATATTAATCTTTGGCATTAACGCCTTGGTCATAACTTAAAGACTTGTTATATATCTCTAAAATAAAAACAGTACGTGGTCTACTAAATTTGTGAACAGTTAAAAAGACGGTGTGAAGTATGATAAATTCTTAAAAATATATTTTTATTTAGATTTTATATCATCATATTACACTTAAAGCATCATTAAATTCTCTAATTTAAGCACATATTATAATAACAAGTCTGATAATATATTCTTTCTTTCTGATTCAGTAAGATAAAGCTATAGTAAATGTTTAGTTTTAAATGCGGGTTTGTAAAATAGACATATTTTATAATTCAGATGATTGATTGATGTATTTAATTATTGAAATTGGGGTTTATGTGAAGAGACAAAGAGAGGATTGGGCTTAGAGAAAAAAATCTTAATTGGGTTGGTTCATTTCAAACTTGAACACCATTTGATTTTTAGGTTATAACTAAAGCTGTCAATATCATATTCAATTGTGATTTAGCTTTATGGAAAGCTAAGAAATAGGCTTGTATTCATGAAGAGCCCAAGACTTGATACTTTCATTTTTAAGTTGAAGTCTTGGCAACAAAAAAAAAGTCTAAATTTGTCCTGTAACCCAAGCACTTTTCAATGTTCAGCCTATATTTGGAGTTTCAGAAGCCCAAATAAACCTATTATTTTTTGGTTGAAAATATAAGATAAATATCTACAACTTTTATGAAGACCATCTGTTCAGATTATGATTTTATCAATGATGTTTTGTCCAGCCACCAAATAAATAATTAGTCACCATATCAATAGCTCTAGATTTTAACCTATAAAAAGAGGCATCTTCCATTCATTTAGACATCTTGGTTTTCAAATCAAGATCCATGCTTTTTCTTTCTTTTTATTTCTGTAATATTCAAGTTTTATTTCATATGATATTATCATTGATCTCTTGTTTATGCTTATCATTTTTTTTTATTATACTTAGTCATTTTATATCATAACTTTATTCTTATCTTGTTTATTTATGTTTTTATTCTTAATTATATTTAGTTAAGTTTATTTTTGTCAAGGTGAAAAGGTTACACTAATTGTGTGAGAATAAGTATAGTACAATTTCAACATGGACTTGATTATTTAAATTCAAGATAGTTTGTTATTAGCATGTGTTATAATTGTTATCTTAATCAATTTCAATACCCTCTTTGTTAAGTGGCGAGTCTTGATTCATGGTATATAATCCTTGACATAATAAATACTTGATTTTCTCATAGCTTACCACATTGAGAACTAACAACTGTGTTATGAAGAGATCTTGATTTATTATTAACGTAAGTTAACACCATGAATACTTGAAAACATTTACAGGTGACATTACTCAAATAAGGTAATTAAAGATAACTAATATGATTATGTTAATAAATTAAAATGAGCCATTAATAATAAATCATTCGATTAGAACCTCATTTGTGTGTGGTTTCTAGTTGAGTAATATAAAGAATTTGGATTATACTAACCTCATTTGTGTGTGGTTTCTAGTTGAGTAATATAAAGAATTTAGACTATACTTATTTGAAATACCGTTAATGTATCCTCTAACTTTGACAATTATTTTATCTTTGTTCTTTTATTATTTATTTATTTTTGTTCTTTATTTATTTTTGTTATTTTTTTCTTTCTACACTTGTATGAAAGTTTGGTCACATATATTAAGTGGTAGACTTTCTAGGAAATCTTCATCTTCTTAAAACAAAAAAACAAAAACATGGTTGAAGAAGATACCAGTCACTTCACATTGATAGTAATCGTTTTAGAAGACCACATGAATCTAATAAGAATAAGAGCATCATCATATATATTTTTCCTTCTAATGCACATCTCACTTCAATTTTAAACCAAACAACATTTAACTTTTATCAAGTTTTCATGGCTTAGATTCAATGGATTTGTCATTAATTCTAGATACACCAGTCTATTTCATATAGGACCTCTTGGATTGCCTATGAATGTCTAAGAGTTATGAAGGGGACATCTCTCTTTTAAAGACTTTTTCTTATGCTCGTGGAAACATTGGTACTCTTTTCTAGCTATACTCATTTTCTAAACACATATATGATTTTATATGGCCTATTTGACATTTAGGAAATTGTTGTATAAGAGTGCATAAAATTGTTCTCATAATGAGTAGTTATATAATCCATTTATTAGGGCATTTGTTTTTACTAGTTCCAACAAATCTTCTACTTTTAACATCTATTCATTGAATCTTTTAAAATAAGCTTTGGCACCTTCCCTTTATAGCTGAGTAATGGTATAGAGCTCAATTGAGCCGTTTTTAGAAGAAATTCTCTTATTGAAATAAGCAACCATCTTATTACATAAAAAGTCAAGTATAGAACCAAGTTCTAGGCTCTCATACCAAACTTTTGCAGACCCACGAAATGTTGTAGGAGGAGTTTTTCACATCGCATTAGTGTCCTGAATTACCAATTCAATACTATTTCTAATGTTTTGGACATGATTCCTAGGATCAGTTAAATTGTCATAGTTATCCAAGTTTATTTTTGTTGTAATGAAGTCTTTAGGCAGGTGAGTTTTCAACACATTCTAGCGTAATAAAGGATTTCTACTTATCTAGCGTGCACAAGGTTGTCAATTCCGTTTCGGTAGATGTTTTATTTTTTCAATTGGAATGAAATGTTTCAGTTTCAGAGTGTTTCGGCGTGCCGTTTCGGGATTGTATTGTTCATATATATATATATATATATATATATATATATATATATATATATATATATATATATATATACAAAAAATATAATTAAAATTCAAGATAAATTATGCAATACAAACACAATGCCAAACAAATATAATTTTAAATTTTAAAATATTTCTAAATAGACAAGATTAAATAGATCTTTAACTTAAAGTAATTTAACTTAAACAAAATATCAAAATATTATGAAAGTAAAATGTTTTAACACAAATATTTTAAATATAAAGTTAGGTCAATGTTATCAAGGCTAATGGAATCTAAAACATCCCTTATTTTGCTTAAATTCCTACAAAGTATAAACATGAAAAAAACAACATGAATATAAACCATATATATTAGTGATAAATCTAATTTTAAAAAATTAATATCATTGTTAATGAAAATAGTAATGAAAAATAGCTTTTTATAATTGGGTGGTTTAATTAATTAAATTGAACAAGGTTCAATTTGATTCAATGGCTTTTCAAGAGCGGAACGGAACATGTGGAATGAAACTGGAATGTTCCGGGCGGAATTTAGCTGAAAAATCCAGAATGGACCAAGATTTAAAATGAGATGAAATTTATTCCATTTTGTTCCATTTTTTGAATTGGTATGGAATGTTTCGATTATTCCGGACGAAACATAATGGAATTGACAACCTTGAGCGTGCAAGACTTCTATCTTCAACTCGTGATGGCCTTTTATGTTTTGGGCTATTAAAGTGGCCCTTGAAGGGGAACGATGTCACTGGCGATGGTTGTGGCGACAACTTAATATGGATTTTCCTTTTAACTTGTGGAGATCGTGTTTGGATGATCCATGTTTGAGAATGTTCTATATAGTGAGTTTTACGCATGGTGGAGTTGTGATAATGTCTACTTTCTTGAACTTCATTTTGTCATGTTCTCTCTAGAAAATAAAGTTATTTATGCATAGGGAAGTAAGTTGTATGTTATATAGAGGTATGGAGAGAGCCCTAGCCTATTGTCAGGTCGCTAGAACAACCTCTATCAGTACTCTTATCTGCTGAGCAAGTTGGTGGAGATCTACTAGGGTAAACGAGGATCGATGGCGAAAGATTTGTAATTCTCCTTCTCAGAGTTTTTATGTTATCAATCATGGAAAAATTTAAGGCTAGATACAAGAGAAGGGAATAGGTTGAGATGAGAAGGTAATGAACAAGCTTTGTGCCACTTACGAAGTCACATAAAAACTTCAAAAGATTTTCTAAGCTTTCCACAACTGATAATGAACTGGATTGTTTTGAATAAGGTATAACTTGTAAGATAAAGTTTTCCTGTATGTTTTAGAGATAAAGGATAATGTTTTTGTGCAGTCCAAGTTACCCAGTAAAACAAAGTGTAGCTCACTATCATAAGGTGGCACTGCTAGCTCATCTTATAATCAGTGTTTGTCTGGTTTAGCTTATAGAATAAGTAATTGATCATACAAGGAAATCCCGTTCCTTATTGGCTGTAGAAAACAACGTTTGATTGGCCATTGCATTAACCAGTAAGAAGGGTTAGCATAGGAGTATTTTATGCATTACTGAAATATTGTGTGCCAATCAGGTAATGGTAAGAGTAATTGAGTGGTTTACACTGTTTCTCTCATGTCTAAAACAGCTGATTTTCTAGCCTTGGTCCTCTCCCTTGGTTTCCAACCCGTTTAGACCTCGTCCAGACGGCTGGAATTTTTTATTTGTTTTTTTGTTTCTTGCGTGTTATCAGTTTCCAATAAGTTGTTTCTTTGCGTAAAAAGATGGAACATTCAAAGATTACACTGAAATAAAAGTGTGTCTTTGCCAAAGCTTTTATGTGTGTGAATATGATCCAACACGATGATGGATGAATATTTTTATTGCGGCATTGTTGTAAGCTATCAGGATAGAATTGCCCACAGAAACTTCGTTGCTAAATCAAACAGAAAGTCCCCTTCGCTTAATTTCTTTATATGTTTTCCCATTGATTGTTGCTTCGTCTGCGTAGTTATTCTTAGAGTATAAAATGTGTTAGAAAATAATATAAATCATATATATTAAGTTGAATTGGTTTTTTGATATGATATCAGAGCTTTGATAACCAAACAGTCACGAGTTCGAATCTCACCACTCATTTATTTAATAAAAATTAAGCACAAGTATCAAAGAACCATCTAAGTTTTTAGGTGAAGTCCCAGAATTGATTTATATTATAATCTAACAACAAGGTAGTTTGGACATGTGTAAGTTTTAAGTTTAAAGGCTTTTCACTTGGGAGGATATGTTAAAGAATAATACAAATCATATTTTGTGACCTCCTTTAACAGCTTAAATTATTAGATTGAGATGGTTTTTTAACAATTTAAAAAAAAAAAGAAATTGATGGTGCTAAAAAAGGCTAAAGGAAGAGGGCAATGAAAATGTCATGAGCGTGTCCTCATGCCATCTTCTTTATTTAAAAAAAAAAAGTTACACGAGGCAAGCATTAAAACAGCACCTCATAATTGAAGCATTTTGAAGAACAATATATGGTGAGCCCTTGACCTGTCATTGTTTGGTTTGCCTTGATTGAAGGTGTTTTTTCTCTAAACCAATCAATAAACTGTATCATGTGAGAAGATCACATGAAGATGCTGCTTTCTGGGCCCGAAAGCAGTTGTTGTTAGAAAGGAGACTGCCCAAGTTGAGATTCAAGAAGCACCCATTCCTTGTTGCTGCTTCATAGGAACCAGGTGCCGTGAGACAAAGGTAGATCAAAATTTGTGGTCCAGAATTTATGCCTTCAAGAAAATAAATAACAATGCCGTAATAAAAATATCCATCTTGTGTTTATTCGGTTTCATTATATTTATATATTTTTATTCAAATTTGTTAAATCTATTTGCTCATTTAGGTTTTAATTAAGAAATAAAATGGATGATTAATAATTAACCAAATGAATAATCATTAATGTAGGACTATATATGGTTGTTTGATTTTTATTTTGGGTTATGGTTACAGTTATTTGATTTTAAAACTGTAACTATGTTTAACCATTATCTTTTCTACAAGGAACATTTTAGAAAAGTTTTGATTGTTTTAGTATCATTATTATAATAAAAGAAAGTTAAGAAGAGATTTGATTAAATAAAATTTTAATTTAATATAAGGTGCAAATTGATATTTTATTATTTATAGAGTTTTTAGATTTTTTTATAATTAAATAAAATATTATATCTTTTATTTTCATGATATTAGATGACAGTATATATTAGTAGAGTACAAAAACACCTAAATACAAAAAAAAAATAACATTTATACATATTAGTACATTAGACAACATTCAAATATATAGCAATTTAAAAGGGTGTAAAATATTTTTTAAAGGTGGTTCGTATAGATTACTATTAGAGATTAGAGAATTTAATGGCTTGTAGTTTACACTAACTTATTTTAAAACGAATATTCAAAGCTAAAAAAATATATAATCTTCAAATAATTTTAGTATAAATTCTAAACAAATTTCAGATATATCAATTAAAGTTCTTCAAACTTAAAAAAATTTCTTTTTATTATTTTTACTTTCAAAAACCCAACCCAACAACTTGTACAGGGATTGGATGATTAGAGGTCTTATCAAACAAAAAGTCTATAATTGAGTTCGAACTTTGATACATTCTCGCTTAGCCCCGAAGAAATGTTGGAAGCTAATATGCTCAATTGCTGGCCAGTACCTATCATGCATAAATATAGTCTGCACATCACTTGATAATAATTCAAATTGGTCATTCACAACTACAATAAGCCTAACTGGTCCCTCCTCCACTGCATTTATATGGACCGACCAGCTGGAGTCTCACACTAATTCTCACCTAAAAATCTCGAATAACCAATGGTAATTAACGTTAAGGCTGGGTTCCATGGCTTGTCCCATATTCAATGCCATCGCTGCAAGCTTAGAATCCAGGGCAGCTTAGCTGGGGGTGGTTAAATTCAAGAGTAGAATTCCAGCTAGAAGGTATTGGACTTAGTCGCTATAGATTATAACACTTGTACGTGAAGGAAGATTGAATTAAAGTTGAGCTATTATTATGTAAAGAAACCAAAAGCTTATTGTATTTGGTTAATAACTATATAGTTGAATTCATCTTCCTTGTTCAGCAAAGCTTGTTTTCATTGTACGCATTTGATGTTTTTCTAAGAAGTTGTTTAAAAGTTTTTGATTTTTTTTACTACAAATTCATCTTTTTTTTATGATTTTGGATCATTTTGATGCGGTATTGTCAAAAATAAAATTTAAAAAATAAAAAATATATATTATTTTGATGTATTTTCAAGTGACAAGTATTTTAAAATGCAACTGTTACTATAATCTGGGAACATGATGATTTATTTTTTTTTATTAACGTGGGTGTTCGGATCAGCTTACGCACATCTCGATTAATGTAAGTCTTGAGTGACCCTAAGATTTATGAGACTCGAACAAGTGATTTTTAGAAAACAAATCCAAAATCTGATCCCCTCACCTAAAAAAAACCATTTATTAATGCGGTAGATGGGGAGTTTTTCAACAAAAACCACTTATTTCATGAGACATTGATTTGAATCTTGTCTTTTTGGACCATAAGGCATTAAATTTCAGGTCATTTGGAGTGGAATCAGCCGGGGGTGTGCAAATGGTTTGGTAGATAGCCCCCACCAAATTTGTGATTAAGTGAAATATATAAACGAATTGTAGCGGTTCAATATATTTATTTTATTTTTTTTCAATTTGAACCAAACAATGCATAACCCTAATAAAAATTTACTTAATTGAGTTTTCTTATCCAATGATTAATAAGACTCTTGACGCAAAGCGGCATACAAGCATCTTTGTAATTTATTTTATGCATGTATGATTGTATCATTTTTGGGTTTTTATCTTTATATTTTATTAACATGTTTTAAAGTAATTTTAGGCTTTTAGTAGTAAAAAATAAGGTACCAAATAGGACATCTACTCTTTTGTTTTTTTGAGGATTTTATGTGACCTAGAAATAGAAATTCTCAATGTTAAAACAGAATTTAAAGGAGTTTTTTTTATCAATCAATAAAATTATTTTTTTAAAAGATTTTACTCTTGTTTTATTTTTATGAATATCAGTTATAGCATGATTGGCGTTGCGATTGAACTACTGTTTTGTTAATTTTTAATTTTTTTATTTTATTTTCTATTTTTTTATATATCTAAAAAAATTAGAAAAAAACTAAAAAACCTTCAATTTTCTCAACCACCCCCTAGTCTAAAATTACTATACAATTGGGGTAGGTACTTGGCATTTACTCAATAACAGGGAACACGGATCTGCTATTCAAAGTGCAGCTACAGTACAGAATAACCAAAATCAACTCAGAAAAGTAATCCAACTGAAAATTTAGGCTTGATCACTCAACTTCATGCTTTTATTAAGAGAATTAATTCTGCTGCGGAGTTGAGCCAATTGTTGAGAAAGAATAGACCTACTGCATTGACATTTTCCAAGTTTTTCACCGACTATTCGGTTTAGTTAGAAGCTTGTCTTCGTTTCTTTAACAGAAGAAAACCCTCTTGCTAGAATGGCTCGTTGATTGAGTTTCTGACCATTGTATGAAAAGAATTCAAACACTAACCTCCACTGAAGTTGATGGCCTCCCATTCTATCCAATTCTTATTTAGGAAATTGAAGGCTGAAAGATCTAACCATCCCTTATCAGTTGCCTTGTATGGATATCTTTGCAAAATTTCTTGTAAGTTTGTCTTTGAGGCTTCATAGTGAACAGGTAGCTATACTGTATTAATGCTGTGTTTTAAAGATGCAAGACCAACGAATTTATTGGTATATTGGCATCTGAGTAGAGTGGGGCATGGATTAGGTCCAGCCTTCAGGATGAGCAGAGTTATTGAGTATGGTGCTTTGCATTATAGATACTGACAGAACAGAATCCTCTAGCTACCATGAGATCCCATTGCTTGCGAAGCAATGGTTCAGTAATGAGATCTCTGTAGATTATACGGATCTTGTTCATCCTGGGTTGATTACAAGCCTTTTTTTTTATATGGAGAATTCTAATACCAGAAAGTAACATCACCTTAATCAAGATTTAACCTTTCAAAAACTTTGTATACTGTTTCGATAGCCTACTTAAGTCTGCATAACTCCAATGATCAATGTTGGGATCTCACGCTGGTCTATCACTATAGCTTAATTGTCATCCTTAAACAGCCACGTTTTACAGTTACAGCATATAAAGGAAACTGGAAGGGGATAGAAGAATCAAAACTTTTATACAAATAACTAGATATAGTAACAAGGATTTAGCCAATGGCATGGCATGCTCAAATGAACAGCAACAGAGTAACTAATCATCTGCTGATAATAAACAGAAGACAGAAGCCAAGAATGGTAATGCCTGTATACACATCAAAAGAAACATTTCTCATCCCATAATTTACAAAAACATCACAGATCCCTTCTACACAGAGGGCAGGACGCATGCCTAAGTAGCCACTTATCTATGCAAGGTAGGTGAAACATGTGATGACAATGAGGCAAGCTTCTAACCGTCTCTCCCAGCTGAAAGTCCTGGATGCATGAAACAGTCAGAACGTCAATCAATCACACGTCTAGTTACCAGCTAGAAGGGAAAGGAAAAAAATGCCGGAAATAGTTAAATGGAAAAAAATGACAAAACCTGAAGGCAAACTGAACAAGAGACTTTCTCTCCTGATTCATCTACATTGTTATTGCTTGTGATTCTGATCTTCGGGATCTTCTCAAGAGAATCTCCAGGTAATCCCTTGGAACCACCAGTGTCAAAGATGTTTGGGATCTCCTCAAAATTTGTTTCCACAGCACCCATCTGATTGTATTATGGAATGAATTCAGCTTGTGAGTAGAGAATAACTAACAAGTAACAACTAGTAAATAAGATGAAAGCAAAGCATACTGGGCAAGGAAAGTGCTGTCTAATCCATCAACAACAATGCCTTGGATCCCAAATTACCTGACTTTGTACTGCACTTAACATAGCAGGACCAATGCGCTCACGAACAAGTCGTCCACTAAGAAGGCTTGCGATAACATCAATCTGACCACGTTAAAAGTTCACATTAACTGGGTTCAAAATCAGAAATCGGATCACTCAGCTAAACAAAGACATCTAGTTAATGAAAAGCATCAATATAGAGGACAAACATGAGTCGATATTCACTTTCAACAACTCAGCCATTGCCTACACTTCAAGAGCTTGTAGAGATAAGCTAAAATTGCTCACCAAGTAAAGGACACAGCCTATCCCAGATTCATCTGATTGCCAAAGAACAAGGGATGACTCGAATACTTCAATTGAGAAAACAGCTCCTGATATGGCTCCAACTGCAGCCCCTCGAACAAACCCACTTTCAGTTTCTTGGCCTATCAATGCCCCAGTCATGGCTCCTAACAAAGTGCCCACTGCAAAAAATAATGCAATTCCTTCAACAAAAACTTCCAAACTACCAAACAGTTCTTAAAAATGAAGTCTCTTGCTATATCCTTAATAATTCTAAGAAATCAGACATCATCTACAGCATGAACATGATTACAAAGAACACGAACCAAAAAGGCCCTTTTGTCTATATGCCAAAACCTTTTTCCCACTGTAGAAATCCGATAAAACAATGATATCAGGATCATTTTTAACATGAAAGCTCCAATCTTTTTCAGCATAATCTTATGGAAACTCAACTCCTTGAATTAAGACTTGCAATGAAACAGAGGATCAATGATTGGACAGAAACCCAGAAACGAAAACCCAACAAACCCAGATCAGAGAACATGAAACAGATAAAGAGAGCACATGTCATTCAATCAAGAAATGAAAAAAAAAAAAACTTTCATTTACATGGAAAAAACAAGAAACCAAATGAGAAAGAAGAGATAAACAAACCTAATGCAAAGAAAAAGGTGAAGATCGCAGAGAATATGTTGCCAATAATAGCTGAAACAACGAAGTTACAAACTTCTTTAACCTTATCAACAAAATTCCCAAAAGAACACAATGAAGACATGGAAAAACGAGATGGGTATGGATAAACCTCCATTTTTAAGGATTCTAAATGACACAAAATACCAGAAAAAGAAGAGAATATCCTGTTTTAAAGGGTTTCTATAGTTTTTGCTTTGATCAGTTCAGATTTGGGTTTTAAATAAAGGTAGACGTGGTACTAGAGATGATGGTGGTGGTGGGGGTGGGGGTTTGTTTTCAAGAAAGCTTTGTGCTTAAGAAGAAAGATGGAAAGAAATGAAACCCTCATCAACCAACTACCATTTAAAGCTTCTTATGACTAATATTTTTCTTCGGTCACAATTTTCCACCTGTTTTCTTCGAAACAAAGATCTTCCTTCCTTTTCTTTTTTGTTAAATATGTCTACAGCTCAATTTCAATGGTGGATTCTTGGAAATGGCCATTATGCTCCAAGGGATGGATTTTTAAGTAACTTTTTCTTACAATTTATGCTAGCATTATAAATTCATCTGTAGACCAAATTGATATTTCAAGAATTATTATGCATGAATGGAGTTACTATGTATGAATGATTAAAATTTTAAAAAAATGTAGAGTTATTTATATTCATCTTTTTCACAAGAGAGTCTATATTACTTACTTCATAAATGGAAGATGAGTTAGGTTGAAAGAGAAATGGGAGAGGAAAAAAAAATATTCCTCCATTTGGGTAGAAAAACTCGGATCATGATTAATGTAAGAGTATATTTGAGAAAATTTACAACAAAAAAATGAAAATACAATGCAAGATCTAGATAAAATTAAGTTTCTTCCCTGCTACAATCAATAGCTTTACTATTTCAAAGTCATTCAATTGTTTTTTAGATTGATATAAATATTCAAGTTAATTTTTGTATACTTCAATTAATCTTATAAATTTTAAAAATAATAATTATATAAACTTTTAATAACTTTAAAAATTATAAATTTTGAATTAATAAACTCTAAAATATAAATTTAAAATCTAACTAATTGGACTAATATTATTGGTTGATATCAACCTCCAACATTGTTGAGAAAATCTTCTTTTCAACAACAGGAATCCATGTTACGGGCACCCAAACCATAAAGAGGAAAAAACCTCACAAAAAAATTAAAAAGAAAATTGGAAAATAAAAATCAATACTTCAAATGCATTTATTGAATTGTTGTAGAATTAAAAAAAAAACTATATTTTTCAAGCGAAAATAAATTTCAAAACTAATTACAAAAAGAGACGGACAGGTTATAAATTTCCACCACTCATTTCCGCGAAAGGAGAAAATGAAAGTTAACGGCAATAGCGATGGCCTCAACACGGTACAGGTGGTACGATAAAAAACGTTTTTATTTTTTAAGAGCTTCTCCTTTTTATTGTGCCTTTAATTTCATCTTGGCTGATGAAAAATATCTCAATCTCATGGACCAATCAGGTGCGGGTTATGGGTCTTCGGCCGATCGCCACTGCCTGCTGCATACCGTACGCCATGCCACATACAAATAAATACTAGTTGGGCCCACCCCCTTCGTTGTGGGCCCTGTCTCATGTATTATGTTCTTTAGAAAAGAAAAAATGAATTGAATCCCGTGTTGAAATGGTATTTAAGTCTCATTTATTTCAGAATTTTTTTCAAGGAGAGATATAAGATTTTTAATTCAATTAGGGCGGCGGAAAAGCTTAAAACCAAAACAGTCCAATATTATAAAATTTAACTATGAATCTCTGTCACTAGTGCATGCACCTTAGGTGCTAGGAGCGTATAAGATGCTGTTTTTTGAATAGTTTTTATTTATAAATATATTAAAATAATATTTTTTATTGTTTAAAATTTATTATATTAGCACATCAAGATGATTTAAAAACACTAAAAAAATTAATTTAAAGCAAAATAAATTTAAATCTTGACAAAAAAACAGGTTCAACCTCAATGTCAAATATGCAATTAATCTTTAACATAATGGATACCGATCTAAGTAACTGAGTATTTTTTAAATAGTTGCCTTACCCGATAGATAATAAATATGGTATGAATATTGTTAAACACATCCCAGTCTAACCAAGAATATATATTTATATCATATAAATTTAATTATAGAATATTTAGATTTTTTTAATATAATATGTATATATTGACATAAAACATACATATGTATAATACTTATCATTTTATCATTTAATTTACATATACATACTTTATATATATATATATATATTAACTATT
>Ga0325405_1003566_pt1 | contig 15979 bp, 5 predicted proteins | sample PopdelMetagenome_21_FD_205663 | JGI IMG/M metagenome (GOLD analysis project Ga0325405, IMG submission 205663) | Populus deltoides microbial communities from Bellville, Georgia, United States - Xylem-Control-R2 | ecosystem: Host-associated > Plants > Phyllosphere > Stem > Wood/Secondary xylem...
TTTGTCATGGAGAGAGATTTCCCTGTTTTCATGTTGATGATGCCCTTCTTGATTTTGACCAGTGAAACACATCTGATGGCAAAAACCTTTCCATGTTTGGGATACTTGGAACTGCAATATTTCCATTTTTCTAATTTGGTTGTTGCATTTCAAGGCTACCCTCGACAGTGTGTAATGCAACTTGTATTTTATTCTGTAAATTGACATTTTTTTTCACCCTCATAGAATGTGTTGTGAAATTTTGCTTTCTAGGTTTAGCTTGCTTCATGTTTCCCTTTACATGGAAGTTGTCCTATGCTCTGAATTTGAAAAAAAAAAATCGGTTTTTTTTTTTTATTTGGCCTTTCTTTAGTCAGGTTTCTTTATATCCGTGCAACCGTGATTGTAACAACTATCTATTTGACTTGTGATTTGAAGTCAAATAATTTTTTATAAAAATAATGTATGTTATGATTTTTTTTGATGTGTTTTTATAGATAAAAAAAAATAATCTATTTCACTTGTGATAAAAAAAATTTTAAGTGCAAATAAATTTTTTTTTTTACATATATAGAATCAAATAAATCAAGAATTATATGTATTAATAAATAAATAAATAAAAAGTTATTAATAATAATTAAAAATAAAACTGGAAAAATTAAAAGTCATGTGTATATTAAAATATTTAATCTTGCAAGATGAGATATTTATCCGATTATACTTGTTGAATTTGTTTATTAAAATAATTTTTTTTATTCTATCAAGCGATAATAGAAATAAACATGTATTAAATTGATTGAATAAAATAGAAGAGAAAAAAAATATTATATAAGACTGAATATATTATAAATATTATGTAAAAATAAAAAAAATATTTTTAGAAATAAAATTTATCTATATAAAAGATATAAAAAACAATTATAGATGAATCAACATAATCTTTTAAAAAATTAAACGCACAAAATAATTAAAAAAAATCTCTATACAAAAAAGGTTATATAAGAAAAAACATTTACAAACGAGGGACATCAATCAAAACATAAATTTTAAAATTATTTAAAAAAAATCTTAAAAAAGTATTAATTAAAAAAAGCAAAATTAGAAAAAAATAGCATTATTGTTGTATTTTAACTTATTAAATCTGTGATCTGCACCATGAACTCAACCAGGTTAATAATTTTTTTTAAAAAAATTTATATTTAACCTAAATATAATAATAAAAAAACAAAAGAGAACTAAAAAGAGCCCATAAGCGTTGGCCCAAAAAGAGGCTATTACAAGGAAAAACCTAGGCATGTGGGTGGGCTTTCAAGCCCAAACTTGAGTGCCTGGGCTTGGTTTATTTTTTTATTTATTTTTGAAAGGTGTCATCCCTTATTTTTTAAAAAAATTTAGCTAACAACGTGTCATCTGTAAGTTTAAATTCTAGCCACCACTATAGTGGTTGAAAAAATAAAGCAATGTTTCTTTGGATCAAAAAACCTAATTTTAAGTCATTTTAACCTAAAAACCAGCAGCAACACCTTTAGAATACCTACAAATCAATTCTTAAACCCAAAAAAACCTAAAAAAAGGTTCAAAAACCCGAAATCAAACCGGGTTAGATTTATCTTCCTTGACTTAATTTTTTTTAGAAAATATTGAGGCTCTAAAACACCATCATCAAACCTTTCTCGTAGCATAGAACTTGTGGACACTAAGAAAAACCATTTTTATGATCAGATATGGCTTGAACAAACACTCTCTCTCATCACTGAAATCCGACAACCTCTCTCTTTTTCTAATCAGAGACTGGAAAATAATACAAATAAATTTTTATACCAAAAGTGAATTTTTGAAATTTAAAGGGACCTAAATTGTATAAATTGAATTATTTTTAAAGATGGAGGACCTAAGTGTATTTTTCACAAAATCTCTAGCATGCCACCCATGTTTGACGCCTTTTTCATTTTGGTGTCTCTTCTTCCGATTCCAACCTTAACTAAGAAATCAAAAGTAATTGGTTTTCAATTAGGATCAATCACCTAAAATAAAACTTTGAAGATCAAAATGAATTATTAGAAATTGAATTATGACTCCATAATTTTTTTTAGTGTGTGAACAATGTTTATCTATTTTAGTGTTTTTTTTTTAATAATTCTTACATGCACTTTGTCTTCCATACAAACTTATTGCAACTCAAAATTCCAACAATATTAACAAAACACTAAGGTAACTTGTTATTGCTATCTTGGGAGAAAAGAGATGAAGAAAGTGGAGACAAAGAAGACAAGGCAAAAACAAAAGATAGAGACATAATTGTATTTGGTAATGATGTACAAGACGAAGTGATTGTCTCTGTATCCTGTTTGGTTATGATGAATAGGACATAATAAATATAAATAAGTCTAATTTACCCTTAATATGTTTTATTATCAAACTTGTATATTTTAAAAAATAACTAGATATTGTTTTTTTTTTTAATTTAGTTTATATTGAGAGTTGAAATTAATAATATTAAAATAATCATACTTATAAAACCAGGACTGGCTTGACAGGTTGACCTGGAACCAGGCTGATTCAGGGTCTGGATTGGTTCGAGTTTAAAAACAAATAGAGGAAAAACTGACTTTATTTGACCTCATAAAAACTCAGGTTGACCCGAGATAAAACATAGGTCAAAAAACCGTTAAATTATTTTGTAATTTGTTTTTGGTCAAGATAAGGTTTACTTTGATTATTTTTTTTAATAAAAAATATGAGTGAACCAGGTTGACTCTCCTAATCCGTGATCTGAACCTTGTCTCAGGTCGAATTCCAAGTTGAGTTTCAAAATTATGATAATAACCACTTTTATTCATACATTGACTTGAGTCAACTTGAGTTGACCCTCCCGGCTCGTAACCCGGGCCTTACCCTGGTCGACCCCCTAGTTAGGTTTTAAAACTATGATAATAACAATTTTTATCCTTATATTGATCTGGGTCAACACGAGTTGACCCTTAGATCTGTGACCCGGGTTGACACTTGAGTCAGGTTTTAAAATTATGATAATAACCATTTTTATTCTTACATGTCTTAGTTGGATAATTTTGGAATTGAGATTTTATAACAATATTGTAGAAATAAAAAATAATGAATATTGTCTCTAGAGATATGTCCTCTCTATACCTTCTATTTTGAAAGTATAAAAATTCACTCCAAAATTTTTTTAGAGACAAATTTATTTTTATGTTTCTATCTCTTCAACCAAACACATTTATGTCTCCACTATTTTTGTCATTTCTATAACAGGATAGTAACCATACGCTATCTAAAGGGTATGGCTAAATCATTGTAGCCACACCCAAAACACTATTCATTATAATCATGTTTTGTGTTTTTTCCTTATTTTTTTATTTTTAATTTAACCTTTCAACAATTCAATTTTGTTTTTTTCTATTTAATTTTTTTTTCAATAATGTCCTTCAAGATTAGGTTTTTCAGAAATTACGCTTTGTAATTTTTTTTTTATTTTCTTTGTGTTGAGTTATATATCAATCTCATGGATTTAATTTTTTTTTTTTATTTCAACCTTCAACATTAGATATGTTGGAAGTAGGGCTTCATAAATTTTTATGATTTGCTTTCTATAAATTTATCCTAATCTCATGACCTAAATCACAGATTTAACAGGTTAACCCGAGTTGACTCGAGTTATTTTTTGGGCCACTTTTTATAATTGATTTTTTTTTTCCAATTTTAACATTCAATATTGGGTTAGTTGGAAATTGGGCTTCATATTGTTTTTCTTTATATGAGGTTATCCCGATCTCATGACTTAAGTTGTGTGTTCGACAAGTTAACCCGAGTAGTTTTATTACTCCTTTTTAAATTTAATAGTTTTTTATTCAATTCCATCTTTAAACATTGGGTTGATTATGAATTGATCTTTATAATTTATTTTTATAGAGTTATCACGATCTTATGACCCGGATAATAGATTTGACAACTTAATTAGGTCGATCCAATATGTTTTAATCTCAATATTTGAAAAACAATATCATTTAATATGCCATCGTATCAATATTTAAAAAATATATAGTCAAATATGCATTATATTTTAAGTTTATGATTAACTTGTTTAATGAGAAAACATATTTACATTGCTTGGATAATCTTTTTTATGTTAAAAAAAATAATCTGACCCATAACGTAGCATATGCTGATATCTAGTATGTAACTGAACACTGATATAAGTATCCTGCAAAATATTCAAACACAACAGACTTCCATTTAATCTATGAACACTCGATTTCTTATTTAAAAGATTTCTCAATTTGAATGCAACCATCGATATCCTCACTATCTCTACACAGATTTATATCTCAAATACTGAAGAAGACATGTGGCAAAGGAGAGCGACTTCTAGTTACATTTGATTAATGTTTGATGATTTCCTAAAATCCAAGATATGTAGATAATGAGTTATTTAGTGTTTGAGACAATGATTAATTAATATGTTCAAGTACTTAAATTTCTTCCCTGTAGTCTAAGGAATTTCAGGCTTTTGGTAAAAGCTCGAGTACCTGCAAAAATAGTCTCAATCGATTACCTCTAAAGGTTGAAGACCCTCTACTAGATCATTTTATCTGCATTCTTATGGGTAGTGTAATCATCTACGAACACTAGGTGGGGCTTGTTGTCGTAAATGTTAGTGGAGAGATGCAATAACTTGTTGAGTACGGACTGAGATTTGCTTAGGTGGATTTTCTCTTGCTTGTTGATTTCCAACACTACCTGAGTAAGGAGTTGTATATATTCCGTAAGTTGTTAAAGAATTGGTTATGTGGAGGCTAGAGTATGTGTTGTGGCAGGGAGATTAGTAACTCAACTTTTTCAGGAGTGTCCTGATTATCTGCCATTGATAATGATAATTAGAGAAAAACAATAAAATAACAAAGCTATTTATGACTTTTTATAAGTGTTTTCCACATACGGCGCCACTAATAATGTCCTGAAATCCAAGATATATAAATAATAAGTTATTTAGTGTTTGATGTAATGTTTAATCAATATCTTCGAGTACTTGGATTTCTTCTCTTTAGTTTAAGGAGTTCTCAGCTTCTGGTACAAGCTTGAGTACCTGCAAAAACAGTCATAATTGGAAGATTTAAATACCCCCGATAATGAAGCCAATAAATATATGGGAAAAAACAATAAATGACTTAAAATAGCTTTAAACTCAAGGAACAAAGATGTTTGTTCTTGAGTTTTAAGTTGGTTAATGCTCTGAAATATATATGAGTTTATCTTAAGATATAAAAAGTTATGAACCCTTACTTAAATGGTTTAGAGGGTATTTATACCCCTTGAATCTTGTTGTTTTCAAAGAAGAGAAGGACTGCAAAGTCCTCTGCTTTCGGTGGCATTAATAGAAGACAAATAACTCTTACATATCATTAATAAGATAAAAGTATGGTAGGTCCTTTAAGAGACCTTGTATACACCTATCAGCATAAAGAAATCATTACATCAATATAAATGATTATTCTAGATAGAGAGGCATGACGATTTATCATGTCTTTAATACTTTTATTTTAGGGGATCGTTTAGAATCAGAAATATAGCCTTAGAACTTGGCAATGGTTGAATCCAAATGCTTTGGGTTTGACATATTTGTCAGACTCATGTTACCTTGGGCTTGGCTGATTGCTAAGTCCAAGTGCTTTGGGTCTGCATATTTATAACAACGACAATTTCATAAGTATTTATATTAATCCCTGCGATTTGGTACTTAAAAAAATTAGGCAATTTTTTTATTTATTTTGACGTTCCAAGTGTTCACATTAATCATCAAATATACATTAACCCTTCATAAACATCTTTTCATACAACACCCATCATAGCAATTCCTGATCCAATCATCCTGGATCGTAAATTCATTGCACTAATTATTCTTTCTATTGTATCTCATCAACCATCACACACAATTAATTACTCACATTTGCATGATTAATATTTATGGATAAGAAGCACGTTAAAGATTAACCGCAAAAAGGTTTTTCTCGATGAATACATATACAAATTAAATTAAGTACATTGTCTTTATGAAACATGTATAATATACATGATGCATTGTAAATTCCATTTATTTTTACAAGATTCTACATGTAATGAATTTTTGCTATAACTACCATTAATTAGCTTATAGTACATAATTTTAGTAAAAGTAATGTCCTAAAAGATTATTAGGCGTCTTGGGTGCGAGAAGGTCCTGTTCAACATTAATTTACATAAGCATACAAAACATAAAAAATAAGATCTAAATATTTAAAGGCATGCATATAATTAACATATATCCCAATCCTCATATTCTATAGGAATTCATTAATTTTCCAAAACCAATTTCTGGTGATCATTGTGAATCACTTTAGACATTCTTAATTTTTGTAATTAGATGCTCATTTATATCAGTTAAACTCTTTGCCTGGAGTTGACATCTTGATTTAGACCCAGTCATTTCAACGTGGGTATTATTATTAGTCAAACTAATCTCATCAATTATTTTCGGTCATCCCAACACGAATGCAAAGTTACTATTATGAATCATTCCTAGTCATCCTAACACGAATGTAAAGCTACTTCTTATAAATCATTCTCGGTCATCCTAACATGAATATAATTAGCCAAGACTAATCATATCAATCAGTCCCAGTCATCCTAATTTGGATGTCATTAGCTGAAGCTAATCTTATCAATCATTCGCGGTCATCCCAACTTGGATGCCATTAGCCGAAGCTAATCTTGTCAATCATTCCTGGTCATCCCAACTTGGATGTCATTAGTCGAAGCTAATCTTATCAATCATTCCCTTGGAAATAGTATTTATTTTTATTTTATTTTCCTACTCGTAGGCAATATTTTTACGATAGTATTTTTCCTGTCCGTAGACAATATTTTTACGATAGTATTTTTCCTGCTCGTAAGCAATGTTCTCGAAATAATAATATTCTCCTTCTCATCAGCAACACTCACACGATAATATTTCTTGCCCGTTGGTGACATTTACATAATAATAGTATTTCCTACTCGTTGGCAACATTTACACAATAGTAGTATTTCCTACTCATTGGCAACATTCATATAATAATAATAATAATAATATTTTTCCTTCTTGTTAGCAATATTCACACAATAATAACATTTCTTACTAATTGGCAACGTTCACACAATAATAATATTTCTTCTACTTGTTGGTAACTTTCACGCAAATATTTATACTGTTCGTAGGCAATGTTCACATAGCAATATTTCTCATGATACACAGTAGTACAAAATACGCATAATATTTACCACATACTAGCATTGCAAGAATTTAAATGATTTAAAGAAGCAAGGTGGCGACGCTTACCTTGAACTCCTGTTATACATGTTCTCAAGAAGTCATGTGCTACTCTGAATGCTTCTCCTACATTCCAATCGAACATCCCGAATAAGTACTCAAGTCTTTCTGATCCATTCATCAAATCTATTAATTCACATACCCATTTAGTTTCGTAACAAGTTCATGGATAAACTCTTTTTTATTTATCACTTCATTTCATTAAATTAGCATTCATTTACAGTAACATTTAACGTCCAATTATCTCAATTCTTCATCAATGTCCAAAGGACATGACTTTTCATTACCGATATTTTTCTAATCTCCCAAAACATTTAATCTATCACCAAACAATGTAGTTTAACTTAAATTCCAGCAATGACTACACATGTCAATTTTTTTTTCAAAGCATACTCAAAATGATTCCTTATATCATAATTCAATTTACAACATCCCTTACTATGATTTCTCATTCATTTCTTCATCAAGACATGTAATTTACCAAACATTCCAGTGTCTATTTAACTAACATGTCCAACCACAATAGGGGTTAATTTTCCAAAGTTAGTTTTAATTTATCCCAACCTACTTTCCTATATCATGTTTCCCATTCCAACACAACCAAAGTATTAATCCACCATAATTTTTTTTTTATAGAATTTAACTATACCATCACTTATCAACACATCAAACATGACTCAAACACAATACAAACAATTCCCAAACACTTCCATCATCATTAAACCCATTACAATTATCTTTAGTCCCAAAACATACTTTTTATGTTAAACATTATATTCTCATTCAATATTTCTCAAACCAAACTTAAAACATCATTCTGTAAATTTAGAATTCAATAAATCCAAACAGTGGAATTACACATCATCATCATTAGAATAACATATCCAAAATTAACATACATCCAACTGTTAAATCTCCCTATATCAGAACAATACCGAACTGACCTGAAAATTAAAGACCTACAATTCGGGAAGTATAATTTCTGGTAGGAGTGTTTGTTTCCGATCCTAACCGTTCATAATTTATATAACATCTGGATGAACAACATATCCAAACACCAGACCAATCCAACGATTGAAAGCCAAGATATGGCTGCCGAAGTTCCTGGCCTGTTGCCATCCTAAAACCCATAGTTTCAAATCAACTTATTCTTTCTATTTATTTTTTCTGCAAATCAAGCCATTATCTTGCAATTAATCTCAAAATTCACAAGAACAATTATTCCCCTAAAATATTTATATGAACCCTAGAATTTTAAACTCGGAGGTTTTCTTCTCCTCATGCAAGAACAAGAGAGAAAAACAAAATTACTTGAGGGTATGTTCCTTACCTTTGTTACTTTAACTTATTTCAATGAGTTCTTGCAAAAATCTACAAAACTTATGTCCTCCTCTTTCAAGTTTTAGCTTCTACTCTCTTTTTTTCCCAAGCTTTATAACTCTCTAAGTATACTCACTTGATTTGTCTTCTTGGATATAATTCTCCCAAGAACACTTCCTTTTGATTTAGCTTGAAGAAATGGAGAAGAGATGAAGAAAATGGGAGAAAAATGGTCTCCCTCCTGTTTTCTACCTTTGCAGAGGACGTGGGTTGTCTTTAAAGGAAGAGAGAGGAATATTGTTTTATATAAAATTATCAAAATGCCTTTATTAATGCCTCTTGTGTTAGGGGTGAGCATTTTTGATTTGGTTCAGTTTTGGGCCAAAATAAATAATCAAACCGATTTTTTTTTGTTGTTGAACTGAACCGATAATCGATTCGAACCAACCATGTTCGGTTCGGTTCGGTTTTTTCCCATTCCAAACCAATTTAAACCGAAATTATTTCAATAGAGTTTTTATTCGGGGTTTTTTCACTAATCATATTTTTATAGGGATTTTATTTTCGTCTTGTTTCTAATATCACAAATTTGTACTTATTTTCTAAGAAATTTTGGCTTTCTCAACAAGCATGGCATGCATGATATCCAGAAATTCTACCTCGATTTTCTTTTTGTTAGATCCTTGTCCAAAAATTAAACTTTGCAAAAAAAATACACAAAACAAAAGGATAGAACAAAAGTATTAAAATGTAAAACTATCAAAACATTATTATTTAAACAAGAGGAAACAAATTACAAATACTTTATATAGATCCTCACCATCCATCGAAAAGAAGGGTTTGCTCTGCCCTCCCCTTCATTACCTACTTTAACTTTAAAAGAAAATGCCAAAATGGATTATTGCTGAGTCGAAGGAGTATGGAGCATGGAGCAAGAGCTTAACAAGTAACAATCATGGAGCATGAAGAAAAATCAAATAAGAGAGATGTAGAGAGTAAAGGGAGGGGAGAGATGCAAAGAGAAAAGGGAGGGGGGCTGAATGTTACTTTAGGTTTAAGGTTAAAAAAGATGCAAAGAGCAAAGGGAGGGAGGGCTGAATGCTACTTTAGGTTTAGGGTTAAGAAAAACATCCTATTTATACTTGCTTTTTTTTTTAAGTGCTGGTCTGGTTGAACCGGTTCCGTTCGGTTCGATTCAATCAGTTTTAGACTTTGAAAACGAAACCGAACCAGAACTTTTTTGTGATTTTTATTTGGTTTTTTTTCCGGTTCGGTTTTTTCGGTTATTTTTTTTTTGGTTTTTTCGGTTTAATCGGTTTATCAGTTTTTTTGCTCACCCATACCTTGTGTCATGTTCTTTAATTTACCTGATTTTAAGTACTCTCGTAAAGCCTTCCTAAACTCCGATTGACATGAAATTTAACCTAAGATAAACCAATAAGTCTGGAGATTCCTTATAAACTTTCAGCCTGATACAACGGTCGGATTGAGATATATCATCAATACCGTAAAACTAAACAATCAGTGTCTTTTACGCTAACATTTGAATTTCATGCATTACTTTATTTACTTAGATTCTCATAACATTTCCCCTTAATTTATACTCAATAAATTCAATATTACCACATCTATCACTGATTTATCAAAAACAATTCTTTTATCCGTTGAGACTCTTCTCCGTTTCCGCTAACATTACAAATTTTAATCCAAAATTCATAACCCTCATTTCGACTTCCACCATACCTTTAAATTTATTTATGGAGATCATTCTCTCCCTTACACATTGCATTTGTTATTATTTCTACTATTTATTCATTTCTTTTCATATTGAGTCTCAATTACTCATCGAGGTCTTTTTTTTTCTTTTTCTACGATCCTATGTTTATTCGGGGGTTTACAATGTTTGCCAGATCCACGCTTCTTTGGGCTTGGCTTATTACCAAAGCCGAATGCTTTGAGTTTGACATGTTTGTCAGACCCACACTACCTTGGGTTTGACTGACTACCAAGTTCGATATCAACACTTTCTTGCCTTTCGAGCAAATAGTGGCACATTGTCTTGAGGTTGCCTGATCTCCTCGCAATGTGGCTACTTTTTCTAAGTTGGGAACTTTAATACCAAGTACCGGGTACTGATGATGACATTGATTTGATGTAGAATGGGTCTTTCTAAAATGACCTTATAAGCCAATGCCATATTAATCACCATAAAGTTTTGCTAGAGTGAGACACATTCCAGAGGGGTGCCCATTACAACATGTAACTCTAAGGCACCCTTCACTGGCATGCCCGGACCCTTTATACCAATGAAGGGAGTTTTTACTGGTGTTAGTTTTGAAGAGGATATTCCTATTTGGACCATAACTTCTGTGAAAAGGATGCTAACTACATTATCATATTCTACTAGTACCTAATATACTTTGTGATTGGAGATAAAAATGGAAATGATGAGAACGTCCTCATGTTGAAAATCCACACTTTCATCTTTAAGAGTAAAAACTATTGGCTCGTGTTATTGAACCAATGATTTAGTAGTGGTGATGACTTGTTTCCCATACTTCCTTTTTCCATTATTAGAATCCTCTTTATAGAGGTTCCCCCTAATATTACATTGATCTTAGGTATAGCTGTAGCAGATTGACCAGGTTCTTCTCTGTTCTATTCAAGGAGAAAATCCTTCTTTAAAAACTAACTAAGATAACCCTTAGCTACCAGCCTTTCAATTTCCTTCTTCAAGACATAGCAATCCTTAATTTCATGTCCCTTGTATTTGTGAAAAAGATAATACTTTTTAGATATATGTGTACTGGGAGGAGACTTCTTGGGCGAAGGATATCGGACAAACCTTTTGCTTTAGGTGACTATAAGGACTTCAACGAGGGAGGTGTTCAATAGAGAAACGCATGATTTAAGATAACCTGGATGTTCTTTGAATGGTTTCTTTTGACTCTTCTTGGGATTGTTGTCTATTCTGGGAGAGTGGTCCCATTTAGGCGAACGACCTCATTTGGGGGACTTTTCTGTCTGTTTGTCCCTAGTAAAACAGGAGGGACTATGACGCAACGTACTTGCCTCTTCTACCCGAATGTGGCTCTTCATGGTTTGCTTCACTTTTAGTAACCTTCTATCTGGTAGGGCGTACAACTCCCTCCATAAGGTTTTTTCCCTCACCTTACTGATAAGGACTTTTGAAGCTACTGATTCGATTAAGTCTTAAACCTTCTATCCCTTGTAGGTCCTTTGCTTGGGTGATTCCAAAGAGTTAAGTGGAACTCTTTTTAACTGGAATACTTGTATTGAGATATGCCACCGGTTTGGCACAGAGGTCACTGAAACTAGCAACTGAACTTGGTTCCAGTTTGTTGTACCAAGCTCTTACTGAACCTCTGAAGGTCGTATGGAGGATCTTGCAAATGGCGTGATTGTCCTGAATAACTAACTCCAGACTGCTGTGTATATTTTATATATGTTCTCTGGGATCTATAAGTCAATAATGGTTATCTAGGGTCATTTTGGTGGTGATGTAATCTTTGGGTATGTAGATGTTCAACATACATTTGGATAGAGAAGAATCTCTGATTTGATAAGGAGTGTAGCATCCTCCTGGATGAGTCCTTCTTCCAACTGTTTTCTACTCTTACGCGTTTTAGGTTCGGGGAAACTTGATGTCTCTAGGGTAGGATGGCCTGATAGATGGACACCCTTTTTTTTACGCTGCCGAAATGGATGCCTAGAAAAACATTTTGCGTCCGAGCATCATGAGGGTGTGTATGCTTTATGGAATGGCTCGATGACCCTTAAGGTTAAAGACCCTATACTGGATCATTTTATACGTATTCTTCTAGGTAGTGTAATCATCTACGGACACTAGGTGAGGCCTACCGTCGTAGAGATGAGTGTATAGATATAGCAACTTGCTGAGGAGAGGTTGAGATTTTTTGAGGTGGATTTTCTCCCGCTTGTTGATTTCCTAGCACTGCTTGGATGAGGAGGTGTATCTATTCTATAAGTTATTAGAGGATTGGTTGTGCGGGAGCTGGAGTATTTGCTGTGACAGGGAGATCATTAACTCGACTTTTCTAGGAGTTGATAATGATAATTAAGGAATAACAGTAAAACAATAAAGTTATTTATGACTTTTTGTAAGTGTTTCTCACAGACATCACCATTGATGATGTCCTAAAATCCAAGATATGTAAACAATGAGTTATTTAGTGTTTGGGATAATGTTTAATCAATATGTTTGAGTACTTAAATTTCTTCTTTTTAGTTTAAGAAATTCCAAGCTTATGGTAAAAACTTGAGTAACTGCAAAAACAATTTCAATCAGGGGATTATTTAAATATCCCTGATGATGAAGTCAATATATTTATGGGAAAAATAATAAATGACTTAAAAGAGCTTTAAACTCAAGGAACAAAGATGTTTGTTCTTGAGTTTTAAGTTGGTTAATGCTCTAAAATTTATATGAGTTTATCTTAAGAGATAAAAAGTTATGAACCCTTACTTAAATGGTTTAGAGAGTATTTATACCCCCTGAATCTTATTGTTTTCATATAAGGGAAGATTGCAAAGTCCCCTGCTTTCGGCGACATTAATGAGAGACAAATATCCCTTACATATCATTAATGAGACAAAAAGTATAGTAGGTCCTTTAAGAGACCTTGTATACACCTATGAATATAAAGAAACCATTACATCAATATGAATGATTATTCTAGATGGAGAGGCATGACGATTTATCATGTCTTTAATACTTTTATTTTAGGGGATCGTTTAAAATCAGATATACAGCCTTAAAACTTGGCAATGGTTGAATCCATATGCTTTGGGTCTAGCATATTTATCAGACTTATGTTACCTTGGATTTGGTTGATTGCTAAGTTCAAGTGCTTTGGGTTTGACATGTTTGTCAGACCCACGCTTCTTTGGGCTTGGCTTATTACCAAATCCAAGTGCTTTGGGTTTAACATGTTTGTCAGACTCACGCTACTTTGAGCTTGGCTGATTACCAAGTTCAAGTGCTTTGGGTTTGACATGTTTGTCAGATTCATTTTATTTTTTAAGATTTTTTCTATTTATAAAAATCTTAATAAAATATGTTGACTCATTAGTTTTTTAGAATAGAAAAGATAAATATATAAGAAAACTAAAATGCAAAATTATAGTTTTAATTTAAGAATAAAAAATAAATTATTATTGAAAACATAGTATCCATAAAATATATAAGTTATCTCATTGTTTTGAAGATCAATAAACAAAGCAAACGATTGAACTTGTAGTCATAATGCAAAAATTTCCCAAGAACAAAGAAAAACATACGACTCAATCAAATGCAAACTTGGCATTGCCAATTACTCGAGTGGTTCCATGTAGACCATCAATTTATAACTCTTATTACTTTATATGTCCAATAAAAATTCAAATGAAATCAAAAGGTACGGAAAAAAAGTTCATCGATAATCATTAGACAAATCCTATACCTATTTCCTGACTATTAGTCACTAATTATTTATAATTGCATCATTTAATTAAAAATGAACATTCTATTATTTATAGGGATGATAATGCATAGTTACAGGGCAGGCAAGTTTTTTAATATTCATATGTTACCCCCGTTACTCATTAAGTAAAAAATTTAAATATTCATATTTATCTATTGAATTTAAAGTATTTATAGGAATATTCTTTTTACAACTATTTATTATTTAACAAAATAATAAAATAATAATATATATGTGCGTGTTAAATGATATATATGTGTGTGTATTTTTTATTGAATTTTAAAAATATAAATATTCTACGTTGATATTTACCTCAAACTAAATTTGGATTAGATTTAATAACATTCAAATCATATCCATTACCCATTAAATAAAGTATTTAAGTAATTATCTATTAAAAAAAAAACCCGCTCAAGATTGCTTCAGGTAAGTATCCATTAAATTTACAGTTGGGATACTAAGATAATTGTACTTAATTTTTAGAGAAGTTAATGTTTTAAAGAGAAAAAAAATTGTTAAGGGAAAACAGCAAGTCACTTTAGAATTATTTTGCCTTGAGGGCAGCAAAACAAACCCGGTGAACCGAGAGGTTTTTTAGACTTTTATGAGCACAAGGGAGTATAAGGTTACCCTTAAATTTAACAATAATTCCATTCCAGTCCTTGAAGTTAATATCTTTATATCAACTATCAACTTCATTTTTGTATAAGCCAAAATTCATTACATCCTACAGGGTGATCATTTTTTGTTCGATTTGATTTTTATCAAAAATAAATAACCAAATCAAATTAAAAAAAACCGAAACCGGTTCAAACCGCCGGTTTCGGTTCGGTTTTCTTAGACAAAAACGGTTCAAACTAGTTTGGCTCGGTTTTTCCAGTTTGGCTTGATTTTTTTCGGTTTGGGTTCGGTTCGGTTCGGTTTGGTTTTTTCAATTTTAGGCTTATAAAATCAAAACCAAACCGAACCGGTCGGCTTTTTTAAAATTTTAATCGCTTTAATTGGTTTTTTTCACGGTACGGTTTTTTCGGTTATTTTTTTCGGGTTTCTCAGTTTAATCGATTTTTCGGGTTTTGTGCTCACCCCTAACACCTTATAATTGGGTGCAAATAAAAAAAAGAACAAATTCATTATTATAAACACACAAGAACTCGATATATGATCTTGTGCAAAATATATATATATATATATATATATATATATATATATATATATATATATATATATATATATATATATATATAGAGATTGGGCATCATTTGTATCTACTAATTAATACCAAGTTTGGAATTGAGCGATTTCAAAAATCAAAGGTCTAAATCAAAAAGTTATAAATATCGAGGACTGAAGTCGTACAGTTTGTAAACTACAGGTACAAAAATCAATTGCCTCACCCCGAACATAAAAGAAGAAGCCTGGGAGCTCAGGACTAAAACCGAACTTGTCTCTGTAAAAGCCCCAAGTACTACAAAACCCCAGAGTTGCATAGCTGGGTTGCATGTATAATCAAATTCAAAACTATCCCTTTTGAATTTCCTTCTCTTCTTCACTTGTGCACCCCTCACTTACAACACCTTTGGAAAATTATTTTTGCTATAAAAAAGGGTTTTTGGTTCAGGCATTTCATCGAACAAGTCCCATGCATTACATAGAAACGCCAAAAACGTATTCAAGGAGTGAGCTTTGTCTGTAAAACGAAAATGGGTGAGTGGTTGAAGAACCAGTTGTTCGTAAGCCATGCGATTGCAGCAGTAGGATCAGTAACAGTTGCCACTGCTGTCACTTACCCACTTGATACTATCAAAGTTCTTAT
>Ga0325405_1003567_pt1 | contig 15973 bp, 7 predicted proteins | sample PopdelMetagenome_21_FD_205663 | JGI IMG/M metagenome (GOLD analysis project Ga0325405, IMG submission 205663) | Populus deltoides microbial communities from Bellville, Georgia, United States - Xylem-Control-R2 | ecosystem: Host-associated > Plants > Phyllosphere > Stem > Wood/Secondary xylem...
GGGGATCCGGTGAGGGGTTATATAATGCTTGGTTAATAAAAAATAAAGCATTCTTGACTCTCTCCTAAGCTCTATAATAAGTCAGTAGTTTTTTACTTACATTACTGCGCGAGTTAGATAATTTTCTTTTATCTTTTAAAAGATATAAATATATCGGGAAATAAAAAATTTAATGTATATTAAATGAAATATTTTAAAAATATTTAAATTATGATGTATTTTACACAATTCTTTTAATAAAAAATTTTGAGCGTGATATATTGATCCCGGTGATATATTGATCCCGGTTAACTATGGTAAACCTTTGAAACCCGTGATTTAAAGCTTGAGATGATAATCAACTTATGAAACCCATATTAAAATAAATTAGAAAATTTAATTTTAATGAATCAAATATTAAGGTCATAAATAATTAAAAAAAAACACTTATGGTTAAAGACATTTTCTAGTATGGTTAAAGGGGAAAATCACCTCCAACAGACTTTCTTCTTATAGCCAAACTCACTTACATCAAAATTGATCAGTTTCCTCTTATTTCTTTTTTTTTCTTTTTCCTTTCTCAACTTGCACAAACTAAAAAGTGAGGAAATTGTTGTTTAAGACCCCAATGCAAACTTATAAAACTATATTAATAAAATATAAAAAAAAATTGAAAAATATAGAGACTAAATTATTTTACCCATGAATATTAAAATAAACACAACGGATGCACAGTGAAATTCATAGTGTTTTGTTTCTAGAAAATAATAAGAATCATTAATAAAAATCTCCAAAACTTTTAGTTTTTTTGTCCGTAAGTTAAATAATTATTTGTAATAATTCCAATAATTTAAATCTTTGACTAAAAAATGTATTTTCTTAGTGAAATTTCCCCTTTTTATTCATAAATTTCTTGTTTTTACTAAAACATGTCTTTGTTTTCATAATTAAGGTTTTTTAAATACAAATATATCATGATTTGAAAAGTAAGATACAATAAATAAATAAACAAATATCTTCCGTATTTTTAAGAAATCACAGGACTACCACCAATTAAAAAAACGAATCTACTCTTATAAATGATTATTTTGATGTATTATAGAAATTTTTTTATAATGCAAGAATTTATTAGTTTTTATTTAATTTTTTTTATTAGTTTTGTAATAAAAAGTATAGAGTTTTGAAACCTCTCCATTAAACACTCCATTAGTAAGGATTTTATTAGTTTAAACACTTATTATTAAAGTAAAATTGATTCAATTCGAAGTTGTTGACATCTATCATTTATAAAATAATTGTTAATATTATTATAAAAACTATAATTTTATTTAAAATTTATAACGCAACATGATAATGTTTTTAATATCATCTCAATAATTTTATTTAGAATAGAATTTTATTCTATTTTTTTTTAAGACAAAAAATTGATTGAAAAGAGAAGAAAAAAGGTGACGGGCAAAAAAAATCAAGCCCTAAAGGTGCACCTAAAGTATGTAAAAATACATTACATAGATAAATATGTAAAAATTAAAAACTTTAGGTATCAAAATAAACTTTTTCGTTCCCTAGGAACAATATAAAAAGTGCAATTCACGATTGTTTTATGTCTAGGGAACGATTAAGATCTACATAAATCTTTTAGTTTGTTTTACTAGTTTATTATCCACGTGATGTCGCAGGGTCATTTTAAAACCTGTTTTTATTTGATTTTATGACTATTAAAATAAATACTTGAAATAATTTCAATAATTTGACATTGCCATGATTTTTTTTATCAGCAACATGATTTTTCAATACAAACTTAAAGAAATTAAATAAAAATTCCTAATAATTTAAATGATTTAAATTTAGGAGTAAAAAATTATTTCTTTAGACAAAACCCTTTTTGTTATTCATTCATTTCTTTTTTATTTTTTTGAACAATGCTTTTTTATTAGAAGCTTGTTTCTTCGTATAAAACCTTATCATGACTTGTAATGTAATTTTCAACCAACAAAAAAATCTTAATTTTTATGTGATGGTATAAAAAATTAAATAATTTGAGTTTTGTACATAATTATTTATAAAATAATTGTTAATATTATCGAAAGAAACTGTAATTTTATTTGAAGACCGTGGCATAATCAAATAATTTTAATAATTTTATTTAAAGCTAATTTTATTAAAACATTAAAAAAAATGTAAGAAAAAAAACAAAAGGTGAAGGGCAATCACGTTTAGGTCTGGAAGGAATGACAGAATACATGTAGTCTACCCTATCTTTTTTAAAAAAAAATTAAATGGACAACGCATTATCTGCTTTGGTAGACTATATATCTTCTACAGTACAATTTCCGAGTACTAGAAGAATCTGAGTTTTTTGGACCCCTAAAATCAAAACTTCAACTTATTTTTATCTAAAAATACCTAAAAATATATATTAGGAACCTAGATAACTTCATTTACAATCCTAAATTATCATTTAATCACTTAAAAAATCATAAATCAAGACAAAAACAAAAAGATTTACAGGCCTCAATCTACCTTTTCCATCATAGTTTAAGGAAAAATACCACCTCCATTAATTTTTTTTTTTAAGATTAACTCATTAACACCAATATCAGTCTCTTTTATGGCTAGCTAAAATATTTATCTTTTCTATTTTTCAACGACTTTCTTTCTACTCTCTTAAAATTTAGGAATAAGAATATTGTGAAAATGAAGTTTGAAGACTAAAATAAACAAAACAAAAACTACATGGATTGAATATGAAAAAAAATTGAAAACTCCAATGATCAAAGTGTAAAATGAATAGTGTTTTGTTTCTTCCTAAACAATAGAGATTTCATAGGTTTTATCACTGCTTGAACAATACCAATGCTATAATAAAATGCTTTGATCTACTTTTTGGTATGGTTAAAAAACAAAAACACCTTCATTGACTTTTCTTCTCTAAAACAAACTCATTAACACCAAAATTAATTTTTTTATAGGATAAACATAGATGAGTGAGAATTGAAATATTATAAAAATAAAATTTGAAAACAAAAACTAACAGACTTTAAATTAAAATGACAAAAAATTAAAAGCTAACTAGAGCATCCAATCAATATTTTTTATTTGTAGGTGGACAATAGAGATTGCATTGTTTTTCCACATAGTAATCCACCATGTTTTATTTCTATTTGAACAATTTCAGAGTTACAATAAAAAGTCTAGCTCTTTTAATATATTTACTAATTTTTTCCCTTGTGTGGCGGTTTTCAAATATGTTTTTATTTAGTTTTGTGGTAATTAAAATTGATATTTATATATAAAAAAATACAATGATTTAAATTGTGGAGAGAAAAAAATATTATGTTATGTGAGTTTTTAATTTCTTATTCATGTATTTTTGTTTGGCAAGAACATGTCTTTTTTTAATTAGCAGCATGTTTTTGAATAAAAACTAAAAATAATTAAAATAAATATTAATAAAAATATTACTCATTTGAATTAAAAAAGAAAAAGATATATATCTTTTTCAATTAAAAATCGCTTTTATTATTCACGTATTTCTTCTTGGTTTCCAAAAAACAGGCTTTTTAATAGAAGTATTGTTTTTTAAATAAAGATTTATCATGATTTGAAAAGCAATTTTCATTAAAAAAAAATATAAAAATCATGAATCAATAATTTGTACACAACAAAAGAAAAACATAAAAGAATAATTAATCATCAAAATTCTGTAAAAATTATACAATAAAAAATAACAAAATAGTAATATTCCTTTTTTAATAAAAAAGAATGGGTGCCACATTCTAGTTTGAATTTTTACCATTTGTATGATTTGAATTTAAAGTATGAGTTTTGCAACTTCAAATACTATTTTTCAATTTATTTTTATCTCAAAACATTAAAAAAAAACATTTTAAGAACCTAATTAAACTCATTTTAACTCCAAAAACACCATTTAATCTGTCTAAACATCTAAAATCAAACCAAATAAAAAAAACTTTTTAAGTCTTGATTTATGTTTTTGACAGGATAAAAGTTATAAACCATCTTCATAGAACTCATATTTGTAAGACAAATTCATTGATAACAAGATTGGCTTTTTTTCATAACAAGAATGTGACTGAATGACTTTTTTTTTCTTTTTTATTTCTTTTCTAACATATCTCAACACTCGCAGACTAAAATAAATAAATAAATAAAAAAGTCTAGGATTGAAACTTATAATTCTAAGACTATAGGGATCATTTATGCATAAATTAAACTTATATATATAAAAAAGAAGCAAATTCAAATTTAACTTGCAAGAATACAACAATAATAATAATGATCAAAAGAAAAGAAAACAACACCGTTCTTTAAAAATCTCGTCTAAATTTAGCTCAATAATGTACCATTGTTTTTTTTTAAGTATATAATAACAGTAATAAAATGATATACCAGCCCAATATCCTCTCTATCAAACCTACATTGGCTAGTTTTTACTAGCTATTTGACTTAAAGTTGGATTTTTTTATAAAAAAATAAATATATATATTTTTTCAATGTATTTTTAAAATTAAAAATTAAAAAACTTATGTATACATCTAATAAAATAAATTAAGAAATACATATATTAATAAATAAATAAATAAAAATCATTAACGATAAATAAAAATAAAAACTAAAAAATTGAAAGTCTCGTATAGACCAAAATATTTGATCTTGCAACTTCGATCTTCAAGACAATTGTATTTATAACTTTGTTTACAAAGATCAATTTTTTATTTAAATAAATAATAATAAAAATAAACATACATAAAATTAATTAATTGAATGAAATAAAAGGCAAAAACAATGTTTGCTGCGCCTTTGATTCTATGTAAACACGGAATGGGATGTATAATTTATATGAACTGTTGCCAATATAATAGACGTGTTTCTTATCAAGCGAGTCCAATTCCAAACGGAAAAAACAAGAATAAATTTTCACTGGTAACCCGATAGACAGATCTGTCTCCTTGGTTTTCTAATGATGCAATCCTTAGAGAGAAATCTACAAGAAGGGCAATTCTATAGAATAATTAGATAATAATCCAGATATTACGGAAATGCAAATAGATAAACACATCGTTCATCATCAAGACAGATTTTTTGGAGTCTAGTACACTGGTTTCTCCGCTGGAGATTGCACAAATTTAGGCATACAAGACAGTAGAGGATAGCATACTTCACCAGAATATTGAAGTAAATGAACAGAAAGCAGGAGATGATATTTGAGGAGTAAAGCAAAAGCATTACATCATTGAAAGACTTCCTATGGAAACTATTGTGGTTAATGTTTTTCCATTTCTTGGTTGGAAAATCAACAGTTCTCAAACGTCCGAATATTTGGGACATGCTCGATCTTGTAATTCTCTTCACCCATCAATCGCCTTTTAAGGTCTGGATGGCAGGGGAGGAAACGCAAATCTTGAAGTGTGGAAATGTTCTGCAACCCTTCAGGAAGAAAAATCAAGTTTCTACAGTCAAGAAAAGAAAGATAACTTAAACGTGGAAAAGCTCCGGTTTCAATTTCAGTCCATTCCGCCAGGAACTCAGAAATAATTGTGAGAGTTTCCAGCACAGGGAAACCACCTGCATTGCAAAATTCTTTACCAATGTGCCTTGCCTTGTAGGCTTCGCAGAGTTTAAGATGCTTCAATTTGGGAAGCAACTGAAGGACTGAAGTTGGATTCTCCGATAGATAAGAGAAGCATAATGATAGGCGGGTGAGGTTTTCCATGGAGGCAAACCAAACGGGCATCTCAATTAATACCCCAAGTAAGAAAAACTCTTGAAGAAGTGGCGGGGGAGAAAACGCATCCAATTCAGGAAAAATAGAGAAATGTGTATCTTCAAAGTAGTTTCCCTCAGCTTCTAGCGATAGGGATGTGAGGTTTTCCAACTTCTTTATAGCTGCAAACAGCTCACTGGCATGATCGTCATTCACACGCTTAACGCCGAGCTCTCGTAGCTGGGTTAAGGCAATCAATTCCATGGCAATATCATCTCCACCATAAATACCAGACAAAGTGTGAAGATTTACCAATGTTCCAATGCCCTTCGGAACACTAATTTCACAATCATTAACGCCGTCGGACATTAGAAGGTGTCTCAACTGTTGGATATGCAGAATTTGTATAGGTAGTTTGCGTAGTTGTCGACACATCCTTATATCCAAAGTTTGCAGTCTTTTAAGATTCCCTAAAGTCCCTGGAAGCTCATTAAGATGTGAGTTAAACAAGCGTAAGTACCTCAGGTGAATCAAGTCTCCCAATTCATCAGGTAAGCACTCTATCCAGCCACTCAAATCCAACACCAACAGAAAGTGCATACCACAAACATTTCTCATATAGGCCCGTGAAAGGCGTCGGGGAGGATCAAAATAATAATAGCTTCCACTACTAATAAATAGAGATTGAATTAGAAGGCCTTCAACGTTAGGATAGATATCCCTTCCATCATCTCTGATCCGTAAACGCACAGGTGAGTTTGCAGTTTTAGAAACAAAATCTTGTTTCTCCAATTTAAGAATACATAACTGGACATACGAGGCAGGGACTTTTACTTCAGTCCCTTGTTCTTCTTCTTGAAGCATTCCTAGGTCAATCAATTCCTTGAGAACATTTTCTGCTATATCCTCCATGATATCCCCTGGTCTGTCTTCTATAAGACCTTCAGCCAACAAAAGCCGAACTAGTTTTCCTATCTCTACACCATATCTCCCACAAACAATGGCAGAGTAGTCTAGGCATGACTTAAGGTAATCAGGAAGCTTTGCATAATTTGATTTGAAAGTTTCTGAAGAAGAACTCTCACCTGTGATGTCAGCGACTCTTGATGAGCGTAATCCTTCTGCTGCTGATGTGCTTAGAAAAAAACTAGCTTCAGGTTCAATCCCCAGAATTTCCTCGGTAACCAAGTCAGGTTTGCCTATCTCTTGAGTGAAGTTGAAATAAGGCATGGTTGGATATTATCAGCTCAAACAAACCCTAATGAAGTCCTGATTTGCATCTGCTGTGCATCTCAGAACAGCATTTATATTGTAAGATTATTTATTTTGTATCTAGTAATATTTGAAGTCAACGTCAGTGATGGCAATGAACCAGCCGAGGTGCTTCCTGTGCTTGTGGGGGGCGAAAGATAATGTATATAATGCTTGGTTAATAAAAAATCCGACCCCCCGGCCTCCCCAATAGCCTAAATTCATAAACAATTGTCAAAGGATGGTTGCAGCAGATTTGAATTTGCTTACCTGTAGTATCAGGGAGAGAAGAAAGTTTAAAGCATTCTATACTCTCTCCTAATCTCTATTAGAATAAGTAAATAGTTTTTGACTTGCATTACCACGCGAGTTAGATCATCTTTTTTATCTTTTAAAAGATATAAATATTTCGGGAAATAAAAAACTTAAAGTATATTAAATGAAATATTTTTAAAATAATTAAATGGTGACATATTTGACATAATTTTTTTAGCAAAAAAATATTAAAAAAATATATATTGAATTGATTTAGATCAATTATGATTAACCTTTAAAACTCCTAATCAGAGCATGAGATCAAAATAATCTCATAAAGCTAAATTAGAAAACTTAATTCTAACAAGCCAAATATAAAAGCTAAAAAAAAAACCGCCTAGAACAAACCTTCTTCTTTTTTTTAGCCAAACTTATTTGCATAAAAATTGACCTTTTGTATAACTGAAATTTAATTGATGAAAGCTTCTTTTCTCTTTTTATTTTTTAATGATTTTTTCTTTCTTTTCTCCTCTTGCACGAACTAAAAAGCGAGGAAATTGTAGTTTTAGGACGGCAATGCAAACTTATAAAACTATACTAATCAAATATGAAAAAAATGAAAAATATAGAGACTAAATTGTTTTTTCTCATGACCCATGAATATTAAAACAGACTATGGGTGCACCGTGCAATTCATAGTGTTTTATTTCTTGGGAAATAATAAGAATCATTAATAAAAAGCTCCAAAACTTTTACTTTTTTTGTCGGTGCAACTTCTCGTGGCCATGTTTGAAATATATTTTTATTTAATTTTATAGAAATTAAAATAATTATTTGTAAGAATTCCAATAAGTTAAATCTTTGACTAAAAAATGTATTTTCTTAGTGAAAATTCCCTTTTTTATTCATACATTTCCTGTTTTCTACTAAAACATGTCTTTGTTTTCATAAGTAAGGTTTTTGAAATAAAAATATATCATGATTTGAAATAAAAATATATCATGCTTCGGTAATTTGTATATTTTTACATGACTGTATGAAAAAAATAGAAGAATAATTAATTTAACAAAATTAAATAAAATATTTTTAATAAAAAAAATATTTTATTTTCATATAATATTCATGCATAATTTTTTGAAAAAAAATATACATATTAGGTTCATTGAGTACTCAAAGTTTCATATCTAAAGAGAGTTTTCAAGAAATTGCTCACATTTTAACAAAAGCTTTAAATACTTCTGGTTTTATTTGAGTTTATGACTATTAAAATAAATACTTGAAATAATTTCAATAATTTGACATAGCAATGATTTTTTTTATCAACAACATGGTTTTTTCAATACAAACTTAAAGAAATTCAATAAAAATTCCTAGTAATTGAAATGATTTAAATTTAGAAGAAAAAAGATTATTTCTTTAGACAAATCCCTTTTTGTTATTCATTCATTTCTTTTTTATTTTTTTGAACAATTTTTTTATTAGAAGCTTGTTTCTTTATATTGAATTTTTCTCTCTAAAATTAACTCATTGAAACTAGGATTAATCTCTTTTATTGCTAGCTAAAATATTTAACTTCTTTGTTTATCAATGAATTTCTTTCTTCTCTCTTGGAATCTAAGAACAAAAATATGATGAAAATAAAGTTTAAAGACTAAAATAAACAAAGCAAAAACTACATGGATCGAATATGAAAAAAATTTTGAAAACTCCAATAATCAAAAGTGTAAAATGAACAGTGTTTTGTTTCAAGAACAATAGATATTTCACATGTTTTATAATAGCTTGAACAATACCAAAGTTATAATAAAATTCTTTGATCTACTTTTTGGTATGATTAAAGAGTAAAAGCACCTTCATTGATCTTCTTTTTCTAAGATAAATTATTTGATATCAAGATTAATCTTTTTGTGGGATAAAAATGGATGAGTGAGAACTTTCTCACTCCTCTCTCTTTTTTTAATAGCTGTCTCTCTTCTCTCTCGAAATATAAGGACTCATATATTATAAAATTAAAGTTTGAAGACCAAAACTAATAGATTTTAAAATAAAAAGATAAAAAAATTAAAAACTTTAAAGACTAGAGTATACAATCGATATTGTATTATTTGTAGGTGAACAATAGAGATTACATTGTTTTTTTACCGTTAATCCACAATGTTTTATTTCTATTTGAACAATATCAGAGTTACGTTAAAAAGTTTAGCCCTCTTAATATATTTACTAATTTTTTCCCTTGTGTGGCGGTTTTCAAAATCTTTTTTCATTTAGTTTTGTGGTAATTAAAATTGATATTTGTTAAAAAAAAAAAAATACAATGACTTATGTTGTGGAGAAAAAAATATTTTGTTCGGTGAGTTTTTCATTTCTTATTCGTGTATTTTTGTTTGAAAAGAACAGGTTTTTTTTTAATTAGTAGCATGTTTTTGAATAAAAAATAAAAACAATAAAAATAAATATACATAAAAATATTAACGATTTAAATTAAATAAAGAAAAAAATGTGTCTTTTCAATTAAAATCGCTTTTATTATTCATATATTTCTTTTTTGTTTCCAAAAAAACATGTTTTTTAATAGAAGTATTGTTTTTTAAATAAAGATCTATCATGATTTGAAAAGCAATTTTTATTGAAAAAATATAAAAATCATGAATCAATAATTTGTACACGATAGAAGAAAAACATAAAAGAATAATTAATCAACAAAATTATGTAAAAAATATATAACAAAAAATAACAAAATAGTTTTATTCCCATTTAATATTTATGAACATTTTTTTTTAATTTTGCATATTACCTTCTTATATCATAATTCACAAAGTAATGGTTCATTTTACCATAAAAAATCTTTTATTCCATGCTTTATTTTTTCTAATATTTGTTTTTTAATAAGAAACAATAGGTGCCACATTCTAATTTGAATTTTGACCATCTATGATGATTTGAATTTAAAGTATGAGTTTTATAACTTCAAAAACTATTTTTCAACTTATTTTTACCTGAAAACATTAAAAAAAAAATTTTAAGAACCTCATTAAATTTATTTTAACCCCAAAACACCCTCCAATCTATTTAAACATCTAGAATCAAACAAAAAAAAACTTTCTAAGTCTCGATTTGTGTTTTTGACTGATAAAAATGCTAAATCATCTTCATAAAACTCATTTTTGTAAGACTGATTTTTTTCATAACAAAAATGTGACTGATTGACTAACATTTTTTTTTTCTAACATCTCTCAGCACTCGAAGACTAAAATAAATAAAAAGTCCAAGATTGAAACATATAATTATAAGACTATAGCGATCAAATATGCATAAATTAAACTTTAAGGATGAAACTAGATTTTTATGTGTCTTTCGAACAATAGATAATATTTTTATTACTTATTTTGGTCCTTGTTTCTTTAGTTTTTTTTAACTATAAATTCAAATTCTTATGTTTTTAGAACAATTAGCATACAAAGAGAAGCAAATTCATTGCAAGAATGCTCCAGCAATATTAGCAGAACCACCACCAACAATAATAATAATATAATGATGATGATGATGATGATATTGATGACCAAAATAAAAGAAAACAACGTTGTTCTTGAAAAGTCCCGTCCAAATTGAGCACAATAATGCACTGTTGTTATTTGTTAGTATATACTGGTAACTAGTTACATGACCCGCGCGATGCCGCGGGTCAATGGTTTTTACATAAAAAATATCAAAAAAAATTAAGATCTAAAAGTATTGGGTCTTTTTGCAAAGCTACACCCAAGAGTCTTAGGTGTGGCTGCAACGCCTAACCCTAAAGTAATATTTATAATATTAATAATAATATTAAACTTGCATGACTCAAGTTTAAGTGGGTCTGACTACAATACCAGACCCAATAGTCTCAGATGTGGGTCTGGCTGCAAGGTCATATCATAAAAATGTGATAATTAAATACATTAATTAAAAAGAAAAAAAAAACTAAAAAGAAAAAAAAATTAATGAAGAAAAAGAAAAAAAAATTGAATAAACTGGATTAACCCTTCAAACCAGGTTAACCCGTTAAACCTTGGATTCATGTTGTGAAAGTTTGATAACTAAATAGAAAAAAAAAATTTGACGGGTTAACACAAAATTAACTAGGCTAACCCGTCAAACTCGGGATCCGTGTCATAAAAATTTGATAACTAAATAGAAAAAAAATTGAACATTAACAAACTAAATTAAATGAAAAAAATTAATTAAAAAAAACAAACAAAAAGACATCAGCTTTTTCACTATGGACGACAGTGTGCAGTCCATAGTTAAAGGCATAAAAACACCAAAAAAAAAAGAAAAAAAAAACTAAAGGCATCAGTTGATAACTAAATAGAAAAAAATTTAATACTGATGAATTAAATTAAATAAAAAAATATTAAATAAAAAGAAACAATAAAAGAAAAAAAACTTATAAGAAGAAAAAAACTAATGAAGAAAAAGAAAAAAAATCTAAATTAACTGGGTTAACCCGTCAAACCTGAGATCCGTGTCATGAAAGTCTAATAACTAAATAGAAAAAAATTTAATATTAACAAACTAAATTAAAACATTAATTAAAAAAAAAAGACATCAACCTTTTTACCGTAGACTGCACTGTGCAGTCCACAGCGCAAGGCATAAAAAAAAGCAAAAAAAAAAAACTAAAGGCTTTAGCCTTTTCACTGTGGACATCATATAATATTAAAAGATAAAATCAGAAGAACAAAACTAATGAGGAAAAAGAAAAAAAATCTAAATCAACCCGGTTAACTCATCAAACCTGGAATTCATGTCATGAAAGTGTGATAATTAAATAGAAAAATGATTTATTATTAATGAACAGTGTTTTGTTTCTTGAACAATAAAAATTTCACATGTTTTATTAGTGCTTGAACAATACCAAAGTTATAATAAAATGCTTTGATCTACTTTTTGGTATGATTAAAGAGTAAAAGCACCTTCATTGATCTTCTCTTTCTAAGACTAACTGATTGATATTAAGATTAATTTATTTAAGGTATAAAAATGGATGAGTAAGGACTTTCTCTCTCTCTTTTTTTTCTAATGACTTTCTCTCTTCTCTCTTGAAATATAATGACTCATATATTATAAAAATAAAGTTTGAAGACAAAACTACCAGACTTTAAACTAATCGGATCAAAAATTCAAAACTTTACAGACTAGAGTATATAATCAATATTGTTTTATTTGTAGGTGAACAATAAAGATTACATTGTTTTTCTATCGTATAATCCACGATGTTTTATTTCTATTTGAACAATATTAAGGTTACGATAAAAAAGTCTAGCTCTTTTAATATATTTACTAATTTTTTCCCTTGTGTGGCGATTTTCAAAATCTTTTTTCATTTAGTTTAGTGGTAATTAAAATTGATATTTATAAAAAAAAAAATACAATGACTTATACCGTGGAGAAAAAAATATTTTGTTAGGTGAGTATTTCATTTCTTATTCATGTATTTTTGTTTGAAAAGAACAGCTTGATTTTTTAATTAGTAGCATGTTTTTGAATAAATACTAAAAAAGATTAAAATAAATATACATAAAAATATTAATGATTTGAATTAAATAAAGTAAAAATGTATCTTTTTCAATTAAAAATTGCTTTTATTATTCATGTATTTCTTTTTTGTTTCCAAAAAACATGTTTTTTTAATAGAAATATTGTTTTTTAAATAAATATTTATCATGATTTGAAAAGCAATTTTCATTAAAAAAATATAAAAATCATGAATCAATAATTTGTACACAACAAAAGAAAAACATAAAAGAATAATTAATCATCAAAATTCTGTAAAACTTATACAATAAAAAAATAACAAAATAGTTTCATTCTCATTTAATATTTATGAACATTTTTTTAAAAAAAATTGCATATTACCTTCTTATATCATAATTCAAAGTAATGGTTCATTTTACCGTAAAAAACTTTTATTCCATGCTTTATTTTTTCTAATATTCCTTTTTTAATAAAAAAAACAATAGGCGCCACATTCTAGTTTGAATTTTGACTATCTATGATGATTTGAATTTAAAGTATGAGTTTTACGGCTTTAAAAATTAATTTTTAATTTATTTTTATCTAAAAATATTATATAAAAAAATATTTTAAAAACTTTATTAAACTCATTTTAACCCTAAAACATTCTTCAATTTGTCTAAACATCTAAAATCAAACCAAATAAAAAAAAAATTTAAGCCTTAATTTGTGTTTTTGACAAGATAAAAGTTCTAAACTATTTTCATATAACTCATTTTTGTAAAACAAACTCGTTGATAATAAGAATGATCTTTTTCATGACTGATCTTTTTTCTCTTCTTTTTTTTTAACATCTCTCAACTCTCATAGACTAATATAAATAAATTAAAAAGAAGGGAAGTCAAAGATTGAAACTTATAATTCTAAGACTATAGGGATTAAATATGCATAAATTAAACTTTAAGGACAAAACTAGATTTTTATGTGTCTTTCGAACAATAAATAATATTTTTATTACTAATTTTCGTCCTTGTTTCTTTAGTTTTTTTTAACTATAAATTCAAGTTCTTATGTGTCTTTAGAACAATGAGCATATAAAGAGAAGCAAATTCAAATTTAACTTGCAAGAAAGCAACAATAATAACAATGATAATCAAAATGAAATAAAACAACACCGTACTTTAAAAGTCCTGTCCAAAGTGAGCACAATAATGTACCGTTGTTATTTTTTAGTATATAGTGGTAATAGTTAACATCAGTAATAATATGATATATCAACCCAATATCCTCTCTATCAAAGCTACACTGGCTAGTTTTTACTAGCTATTTGGGTTGGATTTTTTTTATATAAAAAAAAAAAATATATATATATATATATATGTTTTTTTAATTTTTTAAAAAAAATCAAAATTAAAAAACTTATGTATACATCTAATAAAATAAATTAAAAAATACATGTGTTAATAAATAAAAAGTCATCAACGATAAATAAAGATGAAAACTAAAAAGTTGAAATTCACAAATAAACCAAGATATTCAGTCTTACAACTTGGATATTCAAGAAAATTGTGTTTAACAACTTTGTTAACAAAAAATTATTTTTTTTATTTAAATAAGTGATAATAAAAATAGATACACATGAAATTAATTAAATAAAATAAAAGTAAAAAACATATTATGCAAGGTTACACGTATTAAAAATATTATCCCAAAATAAATATTTTAAATTTTTTTAAAATAAATTTAATGTATATAAAATATAAAAGATATATAGATGAATTAAATAATCTATTAGGAAATTAAATGCATATAAAATAACTAAAAAATAATATTTATTTAAAAGATTCTAAATAAACAAAATAAAAGAGAAATGAGGTATTATTTACATATAAATTTAAAAATTATTTTGAAAATATACATATAAAAAAGGACATTAATAAAAAAAAAATAAAAAAGTCAAGCGATGTTGGTTTTGGCAAGTCAGGCTAGCACGCTTAAGCCATCTAGTAAGGGTCTGCACATGGACCTATAAGAGTTGGCTTACGTGCTTGTGCTCTAATTTTTATTTTATTTTTATGGAGAGGACGGCATATCATGAGTCCTAATTTTGTTTTGAAAAATAATAAGTCGGTTAACACATTGTCTGATATAGCTCAATTTTTAGTCACCATAATAGCTAGAAAAACATGGAAAAAAATTTTGACCCAAAAACCGATCTTTCTATTTATTTTTTATCTAAAATATCTAAAAAACATCTTAATCAACTTGATAAACTCATTTATTACCTCAAAAAATCTAAAAAACCATCTGAAAAACTAAAATAAAAAATCTTACCAGCTTAAATTATTTTTCTAGACAATTTCAAGGTAAACCATTTTTTATGATTAGAATTGATAACAATGAAATTTTTTTCTAGCGCTGAATCAAACAACTTTCTTTTATCTCTCAAACCAGGAGTTAAAAAATAAAAGTTAGAAACAAAATTAATATTGTCCATAAATTTTGAAAACTAAAAGGACCCAATATTTTTAATTTGAATTTCACCCCAAATATGTTAAAATCACTCATTCCCTATGTTTTTATCTTTAATCTCCGGTCTTTCAATCTCATCTTTTCCCTGACAAATTGGCCTATAATTTGATTCAATATGGGTCAAATTAAAAATAATAACAAAAAGGACAAGAAATACACTTGGATTTATAGTTATAATTCATAATAATAGTTAACAAGATGCTTTTCTACAGCACAGCCTCAAAAGTTGTCCACTGCATCACTTATTCACAAGACCGAAGGAAGAAAAAAAAGGCCAAGCCCCCTCATACGCATCCCAAGGAATGAAGTCCATCTATCAGGCCCCAGGGAAGAGCAATCAGATCGACTACAGGCCCGAAGACCCAAATTTCCATATGCTCCCAGCACAAAATTCGAAGAACATAAACGCTGAAAAATCTGAAATCCAATAACAGATAAAAATTTGCACAGGCCTAAAAGGAATTCTAAATATTACAATAATGATGCACGAACAGAAGGTAACAAGCCCAAAAGGAATAAGGTGGTAAGCTCAACCAACCATTAGACTATCACAACCGGCTTCCCATGGCTCCCTCCAGTTTTGTCCTCAAAAATTCAACATTACAGATTGGAAACCTCAAAGATATTTGAAAAGCAAATTGATAGAGCACCTTTAGATAAGCCTAAGCTCATACTCGCCAGCCATTGTTATGTATCTCACCCATGGGAGGGCCTGATAACCACTTTTCTCAATAA
>Ga0325405_1003569_pt1 | contig 15968 bp, 9 predicted proteins | sample PopdelMetagenome_21_FD_205663 | JGI IMG/M metagenome (GOLD analysis project Ga0325405, IMG submission 205663) | Populus deltoides microbial communities from Bellville, Georgia, United States - Xylem-Control-R2 | ecosystem: Host-associated > Plants > Phyllosphere > Stem > Wood/Secondary xylem...
TTTGTCTCAAACTCTTACCACTAGAAGATCACCTAGATAATTATACAAAAGCTTATTTGATTAGTCAACCCTGAACCTCACATTTTCCATGTCATGGTGCATTAAATTAGCTATATACCAACCATATAGGTGACGGGGAGTAATAAAAGTTTGGGATTTAGATATTTGGGTTTTTTTGTGATTTTAGATTTGAGTCATGTGATTGCTTATAAGATGGTCATTGAAGATTTACATGGTCGTTAATTTCAGAACTTGTGGAATTAGTCGAGTTGTGTGCAAACTGGCCCGGACACCCACGTTAAACTAAAAAAAAAATTAGCTATATACCACCAAAAAAAAAACTATAGATTACTGTTAGCATTCAAAGAAATCACGCGAAACGCTGTGTATAATATTCAAATTCAAAGGATAGTTGCATCTAATTACAAATTACATGCTCTTATTTTTTGTGCCAGTTTTCTATGTTAAATTTGCACTAGTTGAAATCTATAGGATAAAATATCTCAAACCAAAGAACTTTTATACAGTCCCAACAGCTATGGTTTGCAGTGGTATGGCCTATTGGGTCTGAGAATTAGTGGATGTATACCAACTTTCTTCCTAACAAAGGGACATGCTGGCCCTATTTACTGCCTTTTTTTTTTTTTTTTTTTTATAAGCACTGCTTTTTTTATAAGCGATATTAGTATTTCTTTCTTTATTATTTCTTTTATTTTTTTTATGAAGAATATATCACATTTTTTATTACACAACAATACAAATGTTTCATTGTGGTAATGATGGGTCTCGGCCTTAGAATGTGCTTAGTTTCTTATTATAGTCTAACTATATTTTTTAAAATTTTTAATTTTTTTAAGTTTTAAATTGTATTTTTTGATTTTTTTATCGTTTTAATAAGTTAATATTAAAAATAATTTTTTTAAATAAAAAATATTATATTTATATATTTTCAAGTGAAAAACATTATAAAAAACATCTACTACACTCCCAAACACGAACAACACGAACTTGGCATTAATCTGATTTTTGAATTTTAAATGAATCTTCTTGTAGCAGTGTTGATGGGGAGATAAAGATTGTTATCATTTTTCTACTGACGACCTTCCTGGATTAAGGAATAAAAGAAAACAGAGAGAGAGAGAGGACTTGTACAGATTCAGCTCGATCAAGTATTCCGCTGCACGCGTGTTATTTCTATGGAAATATGAATAGTTACATCTTTGGAATGAAACTGTATAGAATGGGAGTTTCAATTTACTGGTAAAAAACTTGATAATCCATCTTAGGTTTATCGGCTGGGGTTACTGTTACTGTGACAATGACACCCCACTAGATAGAATAGAACAATAAAGTAAGAAAAAGGCAGGCTACTGTCTAACAATTGACAATTTTAGATCAAAGTCAAAAACTCAATCCTTAGAACGAAGTTAAGTCTGAACAAGGGGGTTACTGCATTCCAGCATCAGCAACACATGCCAGTAAAACCTGACTTTTTTGCGTTGGACTTTATCAAGAAAAGTTTGGGAATAATCCTATACATATCAACCTTAAATCGACTTTACACCATCCCATTTACGAATTTTCTTAAATGGTATCCATCATGAAAGCAAGAGGGTGTCACGCGATGTACAAGAAAATGTAGCTTCAAATTTCAATTCTCTAGAGTGGTTGTGTATAGTACAATAATGGAAGAACAGCAAGACCCCCATGCATCCTTTCACCCCCCCTTTTATTTTTTGAATATTTAACAGCATATTTGAAAATGTATAGTGCATTTCCCACCCAAAAAAAAAACTCTACTGTAGCATGATATTGTCCATGAAGCGAGGTTATTCTACAACGCTTTAGGGAGCGGGGCTCATTCCTTTTGTATCATGGATGAAACCAAATTTACCAGTGTGGAATAATTGCAAAGAAAATCATGCTCGTTTTGTGCGCCTTCCAACTTGAAGTGCCAACTCTGTATCAATTTTGAGGGAGATGTCAAGTGCTTTTACAGAATGTGTCAGCGCACCACTGCAAAATTCAAGGGGCCAAATCAAACAATTTTTCTACCAAGCAGCTAATCCTGCATATAGTAGGTGATTCCTTCTTTTATCTATACAAATGCCGATCAATAGCAACTACTTATTCAGATAAAGTGAAGCAGCATCCCAGTCAGATCCCACATTGTCTTGTTTGAATCACAAAACTCTAGACAAGAGGGAAAGAAAGATACTACCGTAATTAGATTGATAAATTACCTGGAAATGTAGGTTACCCCAGTCTGTCCAATTTTGTGTACAGTTTCAAGAGTAACATTGCCCGATGCCTGTTACCATGATACAGTTTCACCGTCAACAAGAATGCAAAATAAGCTCCATATCCCATCTAAACATAAAACTCATATACTTAACATATGCTCAAGAATAGATAAATAATGGAGTAAATCACACTTGGCAACACAAAAACAAGTTGAAGATAACATGGTAATATGCTGTCAAATAGATTTGAAATGGCAGGATAAAGAAGAGAGATTGCATCACAAGCTCATGAAAAAGATCCTCAATTGCTAGGCAAAGGCTCTGATAAGAATAGTAAAAGAAAGTCAAGCGGTCTTCTAGACATGACGGCTACTCTTACAGAACATTTCAGATGGCAAGTTTCCCGATGCTTTATGGCGCTATTTCATTTTAAAAAAAATGCAAAACAAGAATGAAAAGGTATCTGTATTTTGATTCATATGCAACCACTATATTCTATTAATACTTTCCAGTATCAGAAAGTAAGCAGAGAAAGCACATTCCTGCAGGGGACATCACCTCGATAAACTACGTTTCAGTTACAGGACATTAAAAAGAGTATTATTTCACACAGGCAAGGACTTCAGGATAGCAGTTCGTGAAATTCAGGTGATTAGGACACTGGCTATATATGCGAGCACTTTTAATTTATGATGTTTAATTATATAAATATAGCATGCTTGATCATTCATGGGACCCATCCAAAGCAAAATGATTATTATGAAAGATACTATGATGCAAGACAAGATGAAGAAAATCAACAATACATGAGAATTGATGTAGGATAGAAGAACAAAATCACCAACAAGAGAGACACTCGATTTTGGAGAAAGCAATGCAAGAGACACAAAATCAATCTTGAAGAAAACTCTAGTTTATTTATTCAACAATCTCATAACTAATGTCTAGGTTCTTATTTGCACATACCAAACCAGACAAAATTGAAAAACCTAATAAGTCTTAATTCATAAGAATGCTAAAATCCTAATTTAACTTCCAAATAATAAATACTAACATTCCCAAGTAATAAAATCTAGAATAATCATACAATATATTAAAACTCCTAAATAATAAAAACCAACTCCCATTGTTGCCTTCATTCTCCATCACATATGTATCTTTCATATATATGATGGCAAGTTTTTGCATAGCTTTCTAAATGACCATTGAACAAAGATAGAAGAGCTGTATCCTCAACTGTCAAATTTATAGAAGTGTCCCATGAAACAATAGGGACATTATCAAGATACAAATAAGTACCAGGAAAGTAGATATGATTGATATATCAGACTGGTAAACTGAAATAACACAAATTGAGAAGGAAAATAAAGTACAGCTGATTATAAGAGCTACCTCAGTCTCAAATCTCCCGTTGATCATTTCCACAGCATCTTTAAGCATAGATACATCAACATCCCCATTTGGTAGTGGTATAACCATATTATCTAGCATTATCCGGGTCAAGGATGACTTTGTTTGAGATGTATAACGTAGCACCTCATCTACTTCCTCAAGAGTCCTGGTTTCAACCTTTTGGAAGAAGAAAAATCAAGACTGACAAGATTCAGCAAGAAACACAGACAAAATTTAGCAGATTAATTTCCACCCGACTACCAAACCATTCCAATACTTTAGAATCCGTAAGAAGACTTTGAAAAGTGAAAAAACTACCTCAACCTCCATTTGAAGGTTTTGTTGCTCTAAATACTGATCAACAGATTTGATGGCATTTATGATACCTCCAGCTATTGATATATGATTATCTTTTATCATAACCATATCAAACAAACCCATTCTGTGATTTCGTCCTCCACCAATTAGAACCTAAAACAAGAGAATGTAACAAGTCAAGAAAAAATTATACACAAAGTCAATGGAAAGGTTATCACTATAGAGCACAAGAAAGGAAGTGAACCACACCGCCCACTTATCAACCAAACGTAAACCTGGAGCCGTTTTTCGTGTCTCTAAAATGCAAGCTGGGCATGCCGCATCAGCCATTGTCTGCAGGACACATGAACAATATAAGCTCTTTTGCACATGGCGACAAACATAATAAAACCAGTTTTCCAGGTGTGCATGATTGAAATTCAGTTAACTGCCTATCCAAAACCCACATTGGATTCCATATAAGATATACTGGTTAAAAGAAGTGTAACTTATTCATGTGTGGCGCTTGGTAAATCCACTGTCATAGTCTCAAAAGATCTAGGATCAAATCCCAACTTACAATTCAAGGAGTAGGATTAAGGGAAAGGGGAATAGTTACCCCAGTTCTGTAAACCGACCATGGGACCAAAAACACTTCATTCAATGTACATTGTTATCCATCACAAAATATTACCAACCATGTTCAGATGTTCTATTCATACATCTGTGCAAAAAAGCATGGTGGTGATGTTAACAAAATATAACCAACAGTTTGAAACATGCAGTAGTGACAGCATGAATGGAGTGATTCTCACAACAAAATCATTTGTTTTAATTTTTTGGAGCACTTGCATGAATCACCACTGTCATATTGTACTTCCAACCCATAACATATGGGTTTAGACAGGATGCAAAACATTTTAGTGATTTCCATCTCTTGTTATGTGCTACAATATGGCCACAGACCCTTGTGAAAATAAAAATGACGATGCAAGTATCGACACCATATTACTTGATTGTATTTCCAAATTCTAGGAAAAAAGACACCTTAGTCAGAGTTGCTATTCCGCTCATCCGCTGCATAAAATTTAGCACCACTCTTTCAGCAACAACAATATTGTGTGCTTGTCCTGCATTGAAAGAAATAAAGATGTGATAATAACCTGTCAATGAATACTTAAAAACCACGAAGGACTTTTTCTTAACTTCCACTAGTTTACCAGATACTTTTCCAAACTGCAGTCCTTTCTGAACATAATCTCCATCCTTCTGAGACCACTCTACCTAATATAAGGTCTATGTCAAGAATGATGAAGGGTGCAAACCACACCAATAAAAGAAGCAAAAGTGAGTGCATCAATACCTTTAGAGAGGGATCAACCTCATGAAATATCATCTCCGCAAGTGAAATTCCAGCAACGATGCCGTCTTCCTTTGCCAAGAAATGGGCTTCCACTTCCATCTCAAAAGGAATTGTTGCCAAACAAGTCACATCTCCTGCATTAAACCACAAATATTACTTTAGAAATATCTGTATACAGGGAGTTGAAGATCCATCCGTGGGATTTTTCAACAACTTAACATGTATGTAAGAACTACAGAGATCAGAACCAATGAAATGGATTCAAATAAGCACAAGAGACATTCTAGAATACACAAAACATTGAACTAATTCAAATTTTGTCTGTGAGAAGAACAAGGATAGACTTAAAAAAGATATGTATCAAAAACCTCGATCCCCAGCATCTTCAGCGAGTGCCAGCTTAATAACACCCTTCATATCATATGTAGGGTGTGAAGGAGGTTTCACTACCATCGACCGGAAAGATACTCCAGGATTTATGGTTTGAGCCACAGACATTTTAACAATCCGCCTGCAACAATTCAAACTACTTAAAACATAATAAAAACAAAGTCCAAAACCACCAAAATTGAAAAAAAAAAAAACAAAAAAGTAATTTTCTTCCTAGTAAAAGAGCCCCCCCTCCCCAAAAAAAAAAAAAAAACCTTGAAGTTGAATATAATTGAGGTAGCGTTGACGGAGAACTAAAAATGATCCGAGACATAATTGTATATTTTCCTGGAGCTCTTCAAAGTGTGTGGGCTACTAAAAAATGCACATCAACCCTCCACCTATATACAGCATCACCCATGCATACATCAACAAAATGGGGGTTAAGAAGCAAAATTCATCTCTAAGAGAACAATTAGTGTATTGCATTACAAATCCATGTAAACCCAAAAATTGAATTGGTAGTTGCTAATTAGAAGGCCGAAGGGTGATTGATAAAGTAAAGAAAGATAAAAAAAGATTTTTTTTTTTTTTAAGAAAAGACAAAGAATCGTGAAAGAATAAAACAGAAAGAAAGAAAAACAAATAATAAACTCACGTTTGCAGCAACTAGTTCAGTAGCGAGAGATTGAAAGCCTGTCCGAGTCCCGAGAGGAGGGTGTTTCCTAACGCTAGATACAACAAGTAACTGAAAAAGAACAAATCGGAGAGGCAGCCTCCACCTTCGCCTTTTTATTTATTATTAAAGGAAAGATTCTTATATTTATCTCCATTTCTGAATTCTTTTTAATTGTTGTTTACAAGTCGAAGTCCACTAGAGAGTTACAGCTCTGGCCCAGTTCAAACTTAGCTTAAAGTTGTTGGGCTGTGCTTTCTAAACTTGCTCGGAACTTTATTGTAAAAAGCATGTCCTCTTTCCACTTTTATTAACCTCTGTGTGTGTTCTGAATTTCGTCACCTTTTTACATAAAAATAGATAGTGGGTGGCCCCAAAAGTTTATTTATTTATTTATTTATTTTTCTTAAATCACCTTTGAGCTCGTAGAATTTTTAAAGGTATTGTTATGAAATGCCCACCCAACAATAAAACTATACATTTTGGCCCTCCTAGTTTACAAATCCTGCTTCCGTTCCTGATTATACACGTTCTTATGTATTTGAAGAAACTCACATCATATCTATGTCAAAACTAAAACTTAGAATACTGGCTGGGTTCCAAGAGTGAAAACTCTGTCACTTTTCTTTTTTTACAGCTTTTGTGAGCTAAGTTGTAAATCTAAAGTGTGTTTGGAAGTGTGGTTATAGTTATTTTTCAAAGTGTTTTTTATTTGAAAAAATATAAAAAATAAATTTTTTAATTTTTTAAATAATTTTTGACATCACCGCATCAAAATAATCGAAAAATACTAAAAAAATATTAATTTAAAACAAAAAAATTTAATTTTTTTAAAAAATACTTTTAAAATGAAAAAACAAATAGAAAATATTTTGAATCTTTATAATCCAGATCGAATGTTTATTAATATATTCATATTTCATGAGCCATGTAGTGTCAATTAGTTAGTGAATTTATTCTTATGCTAAAGATAATCTTCTTCTTTTTTTTTCAATGCACATTCTAGAAATCTAGTCCTCAAAATTATCGTAAATTTTGTACATTTGTTTGGCTAAATATTTGTGGTTGTGTTTAGTGTGTAACAATTGCATTGAAGTGTTTGGTTATAACATCAACGGTGATTTTTATATGCGAGCCCTATCATTATCTACGTTGAAAAAGCTGAAATTCTATACTTCTTGTTGTGTTCCTGCCTCTCTCATGCCTCTTGCGCACTCATCGAATTTTAATTAGCACGAACAGTGTAGCATGCTACACTGTTCATGCTAATTAATTCACTATATGAACACTGTGCAAGATGAACAGTGTAGCATCCTGTTCTGGTTGGATCGGTTCCGACCGAACCGGGTCCAGTTCAAAGCTCAAAATGCATTGAACCGGGTCCGATCCAGTAAAATAAAAAATAATTTTTATTTTTTATTTTTAATTATATTTTATTTGAAAAACTAGTGTTTAATATTATTTAATGATACTACATAAATAAGATAAAGATTGCTTGATGACGTAGTATTTGCAGAATTTGATCGCAATTTCAATTTTGTTCATGATTATATTTTACCTGATATTGTTACTTGCTTAAGAAACTAAAAAAACTATAATCCTTGGCGGATGTATTTCATACGTGATGGAAAATGTAGATAGTTTAATGGACCAATAAAAAATATTTTATATAAAGTATTATTTATTTCATGATGTAATAATAATAGTTAAATCTATAATATTTAAATTAAAAATCATCAATATTAATATATATATTTTAAAATTATTTTATAACCTTAATTTCAAAAGCATTATTAAATAAATACATTAAATTACTTTTTGTTCAACTTTAATTTCAACCACAGTTTTAACCAAACATACATAAATATCAAATCAATCTCAATCAAAAATATTTTTTATAAAATAATTTTTTTCAAACCACAACTAAAATAATTATCACAAGATACATACAATAATTCTTAGAAACTCAAGAATTACTAGGATTTTTTTAAAAAAACCATTAAAAAAAAAGGACTAATGAAGAAGTTGGAGTACACAAAAGTACACTGATATTAATTAATAGGACAGTACAACAGCTAAGGAAGGTAACCACAGTCTCCTGAAACGTCAAGATGCGAAATTCAGTCACTTTCCATTACTTTTCTGCACATCTTAATTGCAAGGTTTTTTTTTTGAAAGGGATCGTGTATTGATAATATTGAAGATGCAAACATCACCTGCTTTACATTGGTTTTGAAAATGCTTTTTAAAAAATTTAATTTTTTTAATAATTTTTTTATATCATTTTAATATAATAATACTCTTATATATGTTTAGTTTAAAATTATGATTAAAAAATATTTTTAAAAAATTTTAATTTTTTAATTTTTATTTTAAATTAATATATTTTAAAATTATTTTAATGTGCTGATGTTAAAGATAAATTTTTAAAAATAAAAAAAAATTATTTTAATATATTTTAAATTAAAAAATACTTTAAAAAACAACACCACCATCTTTACACACACTGGAAAAGTCACCTCATACACTACTACCAAATTCAGCACCACCTACCCCTTTTCTCTGCACACGCTGCCTTCACCTACTACCCCTCTTCAGCCCATTCCTGTGAGCAACATTCCTGATGATTTATCTTCAATTGTATATCGCTTGTTGGACTAGTAAATCAGGTTTCATCAGCATCCTCCACTAAAAGAATCTGGTGTTTGATAGCTTTAAGAAGATTACTTGCTAAGTATTTGAAGGAGGAAGTATAACAGCCCGTGAGAAATAATAGCAGCCATGAGAGGCAGAGAAACAGCACTAGCTAGAGGCATGACCAACGACAGCAGCAGGGGAGGCTCCAGAAACAAGAAGAGAAATTGCTGCAGATTGTTGTCGGTGCGCAGTGGAGAAGAGGGGAGGGATCGATGCAATCATACAGGAGTTTATGCTAAGAATGATAACATTTGTATTTGTATGTTTAGAATCGTGTATAATTATTAATAATAATAACAGTGGAATGCATAAAAAAAACTATATAATAAAATACATACATGTACAGGGTACGTACGTAATTCCCACATGAGAAACTCTTTCCATAATTCTGACCATTCAAATATCGGGCACAACATCTCTTATAATCGAAACAAATGACATCACTCTCAAGTTAATTATGGAGATATATATTCGATCGTGTGAGGGAAAGATTGTTAAATATATATGCATGTGATAGTGAAATTCCCATCAATTATAAATAATAGAATAAAGTATTTATACACAAAAGACGGATTCATAGTACAATAATTGTATTCGATATCGTTTTCATTTATTTATATATAGACTCAGCATGAAGACCTCGCCAACAATAATTAATGGCCAATCTATTGGCCAAGTGTAACGAGCAATTCCACTGCCCATTCGTTTTACCATTATTTTAAAGGTATATTAAAGGGTTTTTGAAATTGTAGTAGCATGTAGTTATTTTTAAAAATCATTTTTATATTAATATATTAAAATAATTTTTAAATATAAAAAAATATCATATTAAAATATAAAAAAAAATTTAAAGAACTTTTTTTTTCCATAATTAATAACTACAAATTTATATTGCAGTATTCATGTCTTTATTTGGCGCCGTTCTGGGAAGACTGTCCTGGTAGGCTCGGATAAGATCCAATCGTTATTTTCTTTACTATGCGCTAGCACGTCGAAGTATTTTAACTCAAAATAAAGAGATCTCAATTCCTTTTAATTTAAATATGACCATCCAATTAAGGATGATGCGACACAATCCTGACCATCGATGATATTTTCTTTCTGTTATACAAAGACCAACCTCACTTCATTCATGGAAAAGGAAGAAACTTCTTGACTTTTAGAAATCTGTCTCAGAAGTCAGAACTCTCATGCTCTCACACCAATGTTCAACAACCTCAGCTCTATCTATTTGGACTGCTTGTCAATCGATTGCTTGCTACCCGAACTGCTTGCCACTCAACCATCTGTCACTCAACCATCTGTCGCTCCAACTGCTTGCCATCCAAACAACCTGTTGTCATTGATTCAGACTTGCGTTATGTTAGGACAACTTGATTGCTCTTCCTCCCATGCATGTATTCCTCTATTTTCTTCCATTCTTTTTTGTTGATGAATTGTTGCTCTTACAAGGCATCTCAATTTGCCAGCTAACCAGTCGTGTGATCTGTTTTGTGTTCAAGAACCCCGTCTATACTTACAAATCCCATTCATATCTAATCTTGATGTTCATATGAAAATCAATATTCAATTAATTGATATCAACATGTTTAGGGGTGCTTGATTTTCATATCCACACTCTTACATGTAAGATTGATGATACCCAATATATATGAACAACCAACGAGTCTTGATGATCCACAGCAAACTCCAGCTCAGTGCGTCCTGGTCGCGTTAGCAGTGGTTGTCTTTGTTGCGTACTTTTGGAAAGGATGGTTGTTCGTTTATAGGTGTGATAGTTGGAGAGTTGCAAAAGCAACTAAATGGTAGACATTAAGAAAATTGTACGCATACAGATTTCAATCTTTATGCATGTTTGCGTCTGTAATTTGTTTCCTCAAGCAAGCATAGCATTGTTTTCTAAGTTTTGCCTGTAAGGATTTTAAGCAAATGGGTTATGAAGGTAGCTGCAATTGGAAAGTGGAGTCATGCTTGTGTCTGTTTGTTTCCTTAAGCAAGCATAAGCACTATTTTCTAAGTCTTACATGCAAGTATTTTATGCAAATGCGTGATTAAAGGTAGCTGGAATTGGAAAGTGGGATCATGTGGAGTTGGGCACCAACAATATCTATCTCTATTTTACTCTATCAGCATTTCAAGAATCACACGAGCACAACTAACCTTGATCGCTTCCTTCCTTTTAGCTCGCTTAGCTTTTATTTCCAACCCTACAAGTACTTTTAAGGATCCTCATTTCTATCTACCCCACCCCCCCCGAGTACGCATCATTTTCTTTAACTGTTAACAAAAACTAAAGTTAATGGAAAAGTCTTTTTATAATTAATTAACAGCAATTCAGTCTTTTTATATTTTTTTTCATACTACAATTATTTAATTTCTCTTAAATGCAAAAAATATTTAACTTGTATACAAGAGTATTTTTGAAATTTCACTTTTTACATCACCAATAAATTATTTTATTACCCTTAAAATCAAAACTTATTTAGAATGTCTACAAAGGCTTATTCGTATTTTCATCTTAGTTTTTGTTATAATAATCATGTAATCTGAAATGTGATCTGATATTTTAAAAAATATATAAAAATAATAAAAAGCATATGTTAATATTTTTTTATTTGAATTAATTTATGAAATTAAAATTTGTTTTCAATTTCATGCTCCTTTAATGTTTATATAAGTAGGTTTGGTTCCTATTATTTCAATTGCTATTTATTTTATTTGAGATCATTTTAAAAATTTATATTTTTATTGTTATTTGTTAACTTTTGAAATTTATATATATTTTTTTTCGATTTCATGCTTCACTATTAAATTGAGCTTCTTTTTTTAGTATAGATTTAAAATTTAACGGGTTGTGAATTTGAGAGATTAACCTAGGTTTAGGAGATTCGTCCAAGTTCATTTGTTTTTTTCCTTTTCCTAATATCATATTTGTTTTTCAGTTTCATCATTCAACATTTAATTTAATTGGTGATTGAACTTCGTTGTTTTTATTTTATTTTATTTCTATAATATTTTTTAATAATTTTAAAAATAAATTGGGTTATCTCAGGTCTTTTTATTTGTTGTTTTTTTTGTTAAATTTAGATTTTTTAAAAGAAATTTTGATCTTGAATTAAATTAAACCAATTGCTTAAATATAGCTTTTTTAGTCATTTTTTAATTGATTGTTTTTTTATTATTGTTTTCGGCCTTCAATATTTGGGCCTTTTATTTTATTCTGATTTGAGTTCCATAGAGTTATCATGGTCTCATATCTAAAATTATAAGTTAATAATAATTAGCTTAGATTAAGCTAATATATCATCATCTCAATTTTTTTTTAATTTTTTAATATTCAATATATCATAATCTTAATATTTTAAAATAATTTCATTCGATATACATCAAATTTTGTATTTTCTAATGTATTTATAAATTTTTTAAAATTAAAAAAATAATAATCTCATCCGCAACTTAACATTATATAAGAAAATAGTCTCTCTCTCTCTCTCTCTCTCTCTTAAAATCGTCTTCTATGGGATTAGGTTGTTGGGGTGAGTAAACATGCATCATTCCCAACATGTCTCATCCGTTGGTCAAAGCTTCTCACGTGTAAAATGTAGCAGATATACAATAAGACACAATTCACACGCTTCAACCCTGCAAATTCTGCGCTTCTTTTCTCTATAAAAATCGACCTGTCACCATAACACATTGCACCAACAACTCTTCATGGATTTGAATTTGCAGCCAAACGGACCTTGCTGCAGGTGTGTGCTTTATTCTGTTCTTATCATCGTCTTGTTTTAGCATGGCGTCTTCTTTTCTGTTGTTGCCAAATTTTGTGGTCCTTGTGTGACCTTCATTAATTTCTAATGATATTAAGTTGATTAATTTGCCATAGCTTTAGGATATTGAGCATGAGTTTCTTATTAATTTAATTTGAGAACTGTTTTCAGGTGGGATCAGTACTTTATGGTACCATATATACCATGCAGCTCCCCAAGAAGAAGAATGGTGAGATGGGTGTATTTCTGTTGTCAACCGGGTGAGTGGATTCCATGCTATGCTTGCGAAGTGATCAGTCTTTTGCAGATCAGTCTTTGTTTCGTTGTCTGTTCGACCTTGAACATGCGTGTTTGGGATTACATATTAAAACCCTAATTAGCAAGAATTTCTTTGCTAGCTCCAACATGATGCAACAAAAACAAATCTATTAATTATTATCATATATTTAATTATAACTATTCCATGGGATACAAAATCCTATGGATTCCTTCTTAACACGATTTTCTTGATCATTAAGATCTAAATCTGACGAGAAAGCTCTGCTGGTCATCGAAATTGATCATGACTAACACTACCCTGACTTCTTTTGTTTCTTTTTTTTTTTACCTTTCCTTTATCATGAGAAAAACAATATAATTACTGATCGGTGCAAGAACTATATAGTAAATGCTTTGAGAATTGGGTTGCTAAAGAAAAATAAATTAAATCATTTTTATCCAAAAAGGAAAACCAAGAATGATAAAATGATCTTTCGAACAGAATAATAACCTTTAAGGTCGAACACATGACGAATGTGAGGCACAAGCAAAAAGACTGCTTATTTGGCAAGTGTTTGCATGGAACTTGACGCCCTAGTTAAGTTTTGAAGGCGGCTAGCTCCGATGTAAATAACTACAACAAATTTAAAGGGGTCAAGCGCCAAAGATCGTCTTCCAACCAAAATTAGTATCCTCAGTTCTTGGAGTTTCGATCAAGATGAAGATGGAAAACCCAGATATATGGAGGTGAGATCTCTCTCATGCCCGCTTTTCATCTTATGTGAATTTGTTTCTGTGGGGTATTATTTCTTTCTAGTTATCCAAACAAGTCCTAGCTAACAATTTATTTTTTACGTATTTTATTGTGTTGGACGGATCTTAGACAATACAATAGAAATAATCCCTTTCCAAATTCAATCCAAATGAAGTAATTATGATTTGCTATAGGACATATTTTCTCTCTAGCTACACACCTATCCAATATTTTCAAAAGAGTAAAATGTGTTAAGCCTGGAGTACTCTTGAATTATTGATCAAGATAGTGAGACATGGCACGAATGGGTGAAGACAGGCTCGAAGAAGAAAGCAATTATGACGCCACTGCCTCCAGGGGTCTGTTCCCTCACTTCTTTTACTTATCACTTTATATGATTTTCAGTAATGATCTTTTAGTACAGCTAATGATCGATCTCTTTCTAATATCCTTTGCATTTTGGTTGCTAAGAACCTTTTATTTTAGTATGTTTTATGTAATGTATAGTACAATATTGTACACAGGCTTTACACTCCTTAGGGTTTGCACTTTGAAGGAATGGAGAAGTGTTCTGATTGGACTTATGCTAGTGGATCTGTACTTGTTCATTGCTTTGTGATCTTGAATTCATGAGAAAAAAACTTTTTTATTTTTTCCATGGGAGACAAAGATTATACACACACATGTATACAAGTGTATTGATCTTGGAAGAGGAAGAGTTTTTTATTTTTTCAACATGGAACAAAGTTTTATATATGATTGAATTTTGGTATTTTTTTAACTCCATCAAAAGTTTTTTAAGATCAATTTATCATTCACTCATTATTTATTTTAGGCATTTTAATATTTTATGTAACATAATTAAATAGGGGTTTAAAAGAGATCATTTTAGTGTTAATTAAAAAAATCAAATTAATTTATTTATTTAAAATCTTAATTATATTTATTTTGAGCAAAATCATCCTCCAAACCTTCTTCTCAGTGGTTAAATTTGATCAAATATTGTTTAATCAATACTTGTCATGCGTCCACCAAAAAAAGTCAAGGGTTGATACTTCACATATGTGCTCTCATATGTGCTCTCATATGTTTTTAGTTAAAAAATACTACGAATTAAATCCTAGGTGTAGTTAATGAAAGGACCTGATTAAATATCAATTTTTTTACATGAACAGTAAGTGCATATTGAAGAATTTGTTTCATCTTAAAAAATCATTTTGGTTAGAGATATATATTGCTGACTATATAATAGTAGATTTGATGTCCTAGCTAGTAAAAACATTGATTTTCAACCATTTAATTTTTAATTTACTTTTAAAAAATATGATAAAGCTATTAAAGAGGAAAAAAAAAGGAATATACATATTTCCCCATAAAACGGACTAAATAATTATTCATTAGCATTATTTATGATAACTATTTGGGGTATAAAACTCATAGAATAAAAGGTGATTAAGAAATAGAGAATGCTTTAAGAATTGAATATAAGTACTAAAAGAGTGTTTTATAAAATTTATAAATTTTTTATCATTTAATATTTACCGTGTTAATATTTTAAAAAAGTTTTATTCAATAGCTAAAGAAGAAAACGTGGACCATCTTTAATAGAGAAAGGCTTAGATATCTAAAACATGTTTGATATTGTGCATGATAATAATAATTTTTTAAAATGTTTTTCTAATTTATCAAAATAATATGTTTTTTTTTAATTTATTTTAGACACCGATATGTCAAAATTATCAAAAAAAATATAAAAAAATAATTAAAAAACACAACAATTTTAAATATTTTTCAAATAAAAAAATAAACGGACTAATAATGCATTAGGTACACTAGTTGGATGATGGAGGAAGGACAAGGTATTATTGACGTGACCCAGCATTGTTAAGAGAAAGATCCCAGCATCAATAATTTGGAATTTTTTTAAATATTAATGGAATAACACAGTTGAAAAAAGAATTAATAAAATAATATAGTTTATATATGTTACATGATTAAAAAACATAATTTTTATAGTTTGTTGCCATATAAAATAATAATTTCTAATAAAAAATATTAAACAAGTAAAAAGAAGAGAGATGAGAGAGAAAAAAATCTTGAATACACAATAAAATTTAGATTATAATACAATTAATATAAAAAATATCAA
>Ga0325405_1003576_pt1 | contig 15949 bp, 7 predicted proteins | sample PopdelMetagenome_21_FD_205663 | JGI IMG/M metagenome (GOLD analysis project Ga0325405, IMG submission 205663) | Populus deltoides microbial communities from Bellville, Georgia, United States - Xylem-Control-R2 | ecosystem: Host-associated > Plants > Phyllosphere > Stem > Wood/Secondary xylem...
AAAGTAATATTGGGGCTTGATATTATTTTTATTTAAGTGTTGGGGGTATATATAAATTAATTTTCGTGCACTGTAAATCCATTTATTTATTCAATCCAGTTAGGACTTAAAAATTTTATACTAATTTTATTTTTCATAATTTCACTTGAGATTAATATTATAATAATTGATAAAAACACATACCCTTTTAGAATGTATTTGACATTACATGGAAGCATTTTTAAAAGAAATTGATTTTTTTTATTTTTTTATTTTATATTAATAATTTTTTGATATGTTTTTATCATTTTTATATATTTTAAAATAAAAAATATTTTTAAAAATAATTATATTTCCAAACAAACTTTAAATCAACCCCCTTAATTTTATGATATTTTAATATCTAAACAACCTTAATATGAAAAACTAATCGTACCTGAGAGATCGAAATGCCACTAAACTAAAATCCGTCATTTCAATCCACAACGACAACTAGTAGTCCCAGACTGACGAGTACCGGCCCCATCTGCGATTCCCCGGCGGTGTCGAACCATTAGTGCTCGGTGGCGATTGAAATACACGCGCAAACGTTCCTCTGAAGAAAAGAATTGAAGAAGTAAAGTACCATGGGTGCCTCAGAATCTAGTCTTTCAAGTTCACAGGTAATTCTTCTAATTTCAGTAATCGTTTACAATAAATTTGTCACTGTTGAATAATTTGCTTGTTGTATGGTGTAAAGAAAATGACAGACGAAATCACTACTGTCACTGAGAGATCAGAAGCTTTGGATCCCATTTTGGAGAAGCTCAAATCTCTCAAAATTGTAAGCTTTTTATTATCCTTTAAATAATCCCAATTTGGAGACATACACTATCTTTTTGTTCAAAAAAATTAGTTTTTTTTTTTACTTCAGACAAGGCCAATATTAACTTCAACTCCAAAGGAAGAGGGTAGCTTGAATGACATTTTGGTGAGGAAGGCATCGTCTTCTTCAGCTCCTGGTGAGTCTCGGACTTGCTTTATCTCTCTATTTCCTTCTTGCAGCAGACTTTCTGCATTGAAGCTTTGAATAGAAGTTAGAATGTTAGATAAACGTAAATTATCCGCTCTCTTTACTCAGTGAGTGAAGAATGATTTGAACAAAGATATCTACTGATGAAACAGAAAAGTAACTAGCTTTCGAATGTGTGTGAATGTTCTTAACTTCAAACATTCGAGGGTTCGTTTCATTATCCATGGTCCAGATAGAGAAAAGAACAGAATCGCAGGTTTGGTGCTTTTTTTCTCTCCTAAACGTTTTGTTTAGAATGAAATTAATATGCCAGGCTGAATGGTAGCTGTTTGATGTGGTTTTTAATGTGATGTGTATTGTTCAGAGGTGTAATTTTGCAATGTTATTTGTTGTGTCTTTCCCATCCCTTTTAAATTTGTTTGAGAAAGGCTAATCTTTTCATTTGGTATTTGCATGGGTGTTGTTTATAATGGTCAATGCAGCAACTGTAAATCCAAATGTGTTATTGGAGCTCATCTCAATATATCGTGATTGGCAAGAGGGGAAGGTTCAGCAGATAAGCACGAAACAGGTTTGTCTGTCATCAAGAACCACTACGAGTAGAAGACCAGTTTATAAAATGAAGTTAAACGGTAAAGGCATGGGATGGATCATATGATCTTGTGGTCGCAGGTTCTCAGTGGATTCTATGTTGATTTTCAGTTTTTTCTCTGATGCAGTTTTTGATATAAGTTAAGATCCAGGTTGAATTTTATTACTAGGATGTACACTTCCCCCATGGACATGGTCCATGGATGATGATAAATTTCATATAGGATCTGTAAAAAACTTGTTTATAGGCTAGGACCACATGTAAATGAATTTTTAACGTAGTGGTTGCGACTCTTCAATGCTTATGTTTAGGTTTTGGTGAGGCATCAGTGGAAAGTAGCCAGCTATATATATGATAGAAACATGAAATGTCCAATCTGCTGTTAAAAGAAACCAGATGATTTGGTTTTACTTCATATACACTCAATTCTGGATGACCCAATTCTTTAATATATCAGGTTCAAAGACTTTAAACAACATGGTTCTATGTCAAAAAAGACATAACTGATGAACCATTTGAACTGTTACTCTTTTTTAGCCCATGAATATGTGGAACCACTGATTCTTAACCAGATTGTCTGAACTAGAGTGCAACAACAGCCATAGTATGTTGATGTTTCAAATCCTTTTAGGGGTATGCTTTCACCTGGAAAATTTCTATCTCTTTTACCAACTTTGATTTGGTGAAAACTATTGCAGGAGGAGATAGAAAATAAGATAGAAGTGGCAGATGCTTTGGCAATTAAACTTCTTCAAAGGCTTAACTACTCTGTGTCAGCAATGAAGACTTCTTCACAGCATCTATCAGAAGGTACTTCACAACATACCGAATGGAAATGGATTACTGACGGATTATGGAACCAGATACATAAATTATCAGAGAATTGATTGTCTCTCAGTAGTGTTTGCCTTTCGGCTCACTACAGTTTGATGAAGCCACTAGTACTGATCTCAGTTTCTTATTTTAACTGCATCTCTGATCAACTTTATTTACTTGGGACAACACATGCAGTTCATTCTCTGCAGGTGGAGATTGGGGAGCTGAAAGGGAGGTTGACTGAGGTTATGAGTAATTGTGATGCGTTGTGCAAGAGAATTGCTACAGAGGGGCCAGAATCTCTTCGTTCATCTGTTAAGCCATTTGCAACTGCCGCAGTTGACTCAGAGATCAGATCTAGCTCATCATCTGTCCTAAAATCCAATCCACCTTCAAATGAAGCCAAGTCAGACTAACTGTTGTACGTTCTCTTTTCACCTTTTTATCTTTCCCTTGTATTTAGTCGTTGTTTAACCCATAATCTCCCTTGAGATCGAAATTTGCCCCCATTGCTAACAAGCAACGTAGTAGAAACGGACAGGCAACAAGTTGTGATTCTTTTTTATGCCATCCTATCAAGATAGATTCCTCGTCGAGTTACTGAAAGTATTGACCTGCTGAAGTAGACAGTTTGTTTTATTATTGTTGTAAAACGCAAAGATTGTACCGCACCGAAATGAGTTCAGATCTGATGCCTGTGATGTTTCCTTTTAAACCAGGTCCGATGTAGATGTATATGTTTTTAATTGTGGTGATGGATGTTTTTTAAAATGGGTTTTTTATTTGAAAATATATTAAAATATATTTTTAGATTTTTTTATATTAGTATATTAAAATTATGAAAAACATTAAAAAAAAACATAAAATTATGGAACTGGTGTCTTGATTTTTTTAAAATAGAGGACAGGCAACAAGACAGAGGAGCCAGCGTGTTCCAAGTTGATCCGAATGGTTAATAGTTTTCAATTATTGGATTTGTTTGGAATTGCGATGGTAATGGTTTAAAATATTTTTTATTTAAAAATATGTTAAAATAAATTATTTTTATTTTTTAAAAATTATTTTTAATATCAAAACAATTTAAAAATGTAATTTTTTTATTTTTTTAAAAAATAAATTTAAATTTTTTAAAAACTCACTGCGTCACCAAGCTGCTGCCTGCTGCCGACACAAACAGTTACAGAATGAACTTGTACTGGAACAATGCAGGTCTCAAAATGCAAGCCACAATCACGAGCATAACTAAGGAAAGGACAGCACCCTAGCCACTCCAATCCACAATTTTAAAACCTATATCTTGGTGTCTAGTCCCAGCTACCTAACCCTAACCCGATTAACTTGTGATACAGAAAAACTTGTTGATTTTTAAATTAATATTTTCAAAATTATGTCAATAAAAAAGCTGAATCAGTTAACCCATCTAATTCGATTCGAAACCCGAAATTTACCCTTGATGAACCCGAGTTGGGTTTAAAAACAATTCCCCAACCCCACCACCAATTCTCTTTCATTTCCATTTTATAGAGGTAAAATTGACAGATTATCAAACAGTCTGCTCGTCATAACACATAATTTTCCTGAAAAAGGCAAGAGTTTACTTTACAAGAGCAATGATATCAGCATTGAGTGTTCATGTTGAGCTTGAACCACAAACACGTCCTCATGGCTAGACCCAACATTCATCAAGTGCCAATCAGTTCAGAAAGCACCAGTACGGAAGTCTTGAAACCTTGGTTATCTCTCAAGCAGAAGAAATGAAGACAGTAAAGACAAAGGATATATATCTTTTCATCCTTGTTAACAAATTGTTTATTTCTATTCAACCAAACACTTTGCATATCTAGTTTATGTTCATTGTTTGGAAGCATGTCCAGTCACTCGGTTGGTCGCACTACCATACAGGCAGTAAGTGTGTAAGTGCAAGCAATAATACGACTTCTGCGTTTTGTAGTTAATTGCACAAAACTCAAGATCCAATTTCAATTCTGATATGATTTGATATCACATTCAATTCACGAATTATGAAGAAGGAAAAATAAGGAACGCATAAATTAAAAATCCTCCTATAAACTTGAAATGCATGAAAAAAAAATTATGACTAACAATTCAAAGCGGGGACATTCACTCCATAACTTAATTTCTGAACCAGAGGAGAGCACCGGATGTATCAGTTCAAGGTTGTTGCTGGGCATCCATATAGCCAGCATCAACAAGAACCTTCTCCCTCTTAGCTAAATCAATATCTTCATCAACCATCATCTTCACCAATTGCTCAAACCCAACTTTAGGCTTCCAACCAAGCACTTTCCTCGTCTTACTCGAATCCCCTTTCAAATTATCCACTTCAGCAGGCCTAAAATACCTCTTATCAATCACAACATGATCCTTCCAATTCAATCCAACATATCCAAATGCCACATCCAAAAACTCCTCCACCGTATGCGACTCCTCCGTCGCAACCACGTAATCATCAGGCTTTTCCTGCTGCAACATCATCCACATTGCTTCCACGTAATCCCCTGCGAAACCCCAATCCCTCGACGCCTGCAAATTCCCTAAAAACAGCTTATTCTGCAACCCCACCTTAATTCTCCCAACAGCTCTCGTAATCTTTCGGGTCACAAAATTCTCTCCCCTACGTGGAGATTCATGGTTGAAAAGAATCCCATTGCAAGCATACAACCCATAAGCTTCCCTGTAATTGACAGTATACCAATGCGCCGCGCATTTTGACGCCGCGTATGGGGATCTTGGATGAAACGGGGTGGTCTCTGATTGCGGAGGCGGCGTAGATCCAAACATCTCCGAAGATCCCGCTTGGTAATACTTGATATGGCTCCGCCCTGTCGCGGCAATATGAGATCTCACCGCCTCAAGAAGGCGGAGGGCTCCGGTGGCGACGACATCCGCCGTGTAATCAGGGATTTCGAAAGAGACAGCCACGTGTGATTGGGCCGCCAGGTTATAGACTTCGTCGGGGTTGATGGTGTCGAGCCAACGACGGAGAGACGATGCGTCGCTTAGATCTGCATAGTGGAGTTTCATTCGGGCCTTATGAGCATTGTGTGGATCTATATAAATATGGTTAATCCGCTGCGTATTGAAATTGGATGACCGACGGATCAAGCCATGAACTTCATAGCCTTTGTTCAGGAGGAATTCGGTAAGATAAGAACCATCTTGGCCGGTTATACCGGTGATCAGGGCGATTTTGGGTGTGATTTCGCCGTTGACAGGAGTAGTGGAGTCGGATCCGGGTTGGTTTGATTCGGATGCCATTGATGGACGGTCAGATGGAGTTGATGGGTTTTTGATATAATGCGAGCCTGTAGATTTGGCCTGCTGATGGAGGGGTTTAATATAGCGGGAGGTAGAGGATGCTGGAGAAGGGTAGAATGGTCAATATAAGGAAGGTGGAAAATGAGTAACAATGAAGTGGATGGTGAGGTGTCGATATTTTGAGCTGAATTGACGATTTTGGTCTTGATGATGGAGGCGGTGGGATTATTGGTGAGATGCGGTGTTGTGTTCTGGTTTGCACGACGTGAAGAAATGTTATTTTTTTAAAATAAAATATATAATTATATGAAGACTGAGTATTTTTCCAATACAATATTTCATTGACAACCTAATATATTTGCTAAATAATTAATATTTCCGTGAGTAATTGTGATGTATTATGTTAATTGTTATAATTTTTAAAATAATAATTATATTTATTTAGGTATACTTAATGTGTAAATTAGTATGAAAATATTTTAATAACAACAATAATAATAATAAAAAGGGGGCAAGATTATACATTTAAAACTATTTATTTTCAACACATTTAATTCTAAGGAGTTATTTTATCGGTTAAGAAATGACACATATAAAAACTATATAAAAAGGCAAAAAATAAATAACATGGAATTTTATTAAAGAGGTTATCACACAAAAGTTTAAAATTGAAGTTTAGAATCCTAATAAATAATTAGACAGAGATTCATAAATTAAATACAAAATATAAAGTTATGAAGCACAATATTTTCTAAATATAAATTATATAGGGGCAAAATTGATACTAACGCAATAGCTGAGGTACGTTTTTGAGGTTTTCCCAATCCGTATTGATATTTGTCAATATCTGGCTGTTGCTAGCCTGTCCCAACACAATCGCCTGTGAGATTGCCTTGCCACCATCTTCTCAAGGTCAAGAAAGGAAATCAGTTGAACATGTCTTGTAACTTTCTAGAACATTGACCCAAGAAAATCATGATCGAGACTAGTGAACTGGGAAGCAATTCGGTAGAAGATGAAGAAGCCAATCATGCCACAAAAATCTGGGGGGTGAACAAGTATCGCCTGAACTTGATGCGCCAAAAAATCTCCGATCCACCACGGTTGCTGACAAAAGCAGCCGCTAACAGTTCATGTTGCATCTTTAAAGTCCCCCAAAGATTCATTGATATCAACGGTAAGTCCTACCAACCTCATATAGTCTCAATAGGGCCTTATCATCATGGTGAGGCGCATCTTAGGATGATTGAAGAGCACAAGTGGGGGTATTTAGGGTCTATGCTCTCCAGGACACAGAACAACGGTTTGGACTTAGAAGTCTTGTTGAGGGCGATACAGCCGCTAGAAATGAAGGCAAGAGAGTGTTACTCGCAAATTATCCATCTTGACACTTGTGAATTTGTTGAAATGATGGTTCTTGATGGCGTTTTTATTATAGAATTGTTTCGTAAAGTTGGAGAAATAGTTGGATTTGAGGCCGATGATCCCATTGTTACCATGGCATGGATCATACCATTTTTTTACAGGGACTTACTTAGACTTGAGAACCAAATTCCTTTCTTTGTTCTTGAGTGTTTATTTGAGATAACAAGAACGCCTGGAGAAGAATCTGGCCCTTCTTTGAGCAAGCTTGCTTTGGATTTCTTCAATAATGCACTGCAAAGACCAGATTATATTATTGCTAGGCATAATAATGGCAAAGCCAAACATCTACTTGATTTAGTTCGTTCAAGTTTCATAGATTCTGAGCAAGCCCAGCCACGCTGCGTGGACACATCGACTCCCATGATCCAATCTGTATCCAAACTTCGCCGTGCTGGAATTAAGCTCGGCCAAGGGGATCCTGCGGATAGTTTCTTGGTGGTGAAATTCAAGAACGGGGTGATAGAAATGCCTACCATAACCATTGATGATACCATGAGTTCTTTTTTGCTTAACTGTGTAGCATTCGAGCAGTGTCACAGTGGTTCTTCCAATCATTTCACGACCTATGCAACTCTTCTAGACTGCCTGATCAACACCATTAAAGACGTAGAGTATCTGTGTGACTGCAATATTATTGAGAATTACTTTGGCACTGATTCAGAAGTTGCAAGATTCGTCAATGATTTGGGCAAGGAAGTAGCATTTGATATCGAAAGGTGTTATTTGTCCGAGATGTTCAGTGATGTTCACCAATACTACAAGAATAGATGGCATTTGCAATGGGCAAGCTTCAAGTTTACTTATTTTAGCACTCCTTGGTCTTTTATATCAGCAATGGCCGCCTTGATTATCCTGCTCCTTACAGTTGCTCAAACCTTCTACACTATTTATGGCACTTACAAAACATAAACCCTCCATGTATAACATAAATCCTCTGTAGCTTAAAGAAGATACATTATTATAATTGATACATTGTAAAGTTTTTTGTTTTTTTGTTTTTTTTCTTATTCCAATTATTTCACTGAAAGGTCAATGATCACAAGGACTCCACCACGACGTTCAAGGTGATCTTTCAGCATAATTCGTAAAATTAAATTTTTTGTTTTTAGATTATCCCGGTTGTTCGGGCCAGTTTGTACCTACCCCAGTTAATTTTACGGGCCCTGAAGTTGATGATAATGTAAGTCTCTAGTGACTCTAAGGTTTGTGAGACTCGAATTGATGATATTTGGGGAGCAAATCCAAAGTCTGACCAATTGAGCTACACCCCTCAGAGTTATAAAATCATATTTATTAGTCTTGGTTCAATGAGATATTTCAGTCAAGTTTTAAAGATTAACTTGGGATAAAATATTTAAGAATTATTTTTTTAAATAACAATATTGTTTCAATTTTTTTTTTAAAAAATAAAGGATATCATTTGGATAACTCAACTAATTCATGTATCAAATCTTAAACAGAGCCAAGGATAAAATTAAGTTTAATAACTTAACATAAAATCAAACCAGACATAACTTAACCCACATTGTTAAAGAGTTGTGCATTTTTTTTTATTAATGTTGGTGTCCGGGTCAGCTTGCGCACACCTCGACTAATTCCACGAGCCCTAAAGTTAACGACCATGTAAGCCTCCAGTAACCATCATATTAGCAACCATAAGACTTGAACTTGAGATCATAAAGGAAACAAATCCCTTAATCCCAAACTCTTAATAAAAAAAAAAAGAGTTGTGCACTTTTATTTTTTTTACATCACTTTTAATAATTTTTTATTTTTATCATAGTTTTAAAATCTGACTAATATATGTTTTGAATCAGGATTAAAAATAAAAATCTAGATTATACGTTCAAAAACTCATTTGCAGCTCAATCATTTATGTAGCAAAAACCATGTTGTTGTGATATATTAAAATAAAATATAAGGTTGTTCCGGTTAGAACCTGTGTCGTAATTATTGAAGCCGGATTTAAAAACTCTAGTTTTAACTTATCTACTTTTGCTGGCTAATGTTCTATGATCCAAAAATGTATTTTTAAGTGACAAATCAATCAGAGACATCTTACTTTTCATATCAGCACAAACAACTTCCTTTTGTTAATAAATGGTTTCGACTGTACGTGGCAGCAATCAAATGCAGGAGAAAAGTTCATTGACTCTTCAAGGTTCTGCTGTCACCCAACCAATTTCGTTTGTAAGCCGGGGCCACTTGACTGCAGGAGAAAAGTCAAAAAGACTTTCTAAAGAAACGTCATGAATAAAACTTGGGCAAAATCACCACTTCAATCCTCATTTTTGTACGAAATATTCATCTTACCATGAGTTATTAAAATAGATTCGGTCTATGACTCCGTCTAAGTTACGAGTCACTCTAAAATTCATTGTTTCAACTTTCAAGTATTGTTTTCAAAAAATTAAAAGTCAAATTAAATTTTAATTAGTTCAATCATTGATCCATTAAATAATTGGGTTTGATGAAATTAATTTTTATTCGAGTAGTTTTGAATTGAATTCTAAATCGTCGAGTTACCAAGTTGATCTATAGAGTTAGGTTTAATAGCATTGATTAGATGACATCAAGTAAATAAAAAATAGAAATATAATTCATTTAAGAATTATAAATATGTTTGTAAACCTAACTAGCTAGAACACAATTTAGTAAAATGCCCTTGAAATTCGTCGCTGTTCGTCGTGTGTTTTTGCATAGAAGGTGTCAACGCAGATATTTCATGGCACTTGCTATAACAATCAGAATTTAAAACAGGATGGCCATTTCTTCTTGTTTGATCATTTCACTCTATTTCAGAGTTAAAAACGTTTGACCTGTGAAATGCCGACCAGGTCTTACTTGGAATGATCGGAAGCCCTTACCATGCAGTATATATGCTAGCAGGGCCATCCCAATACCTTCCAATCACACCATACAAGACGATTGACATTTTTCTCAGCCAGCAAGACCCTTTAGCAGCTACTACCAGCAGTACTAGCTACTCATCACAGCCTGATCAAACCTCTTTCAGTACTGTGATTTCAGACAATATGGGACGACAAACTTGTGGTCCTGAAGAGAGATCAGCAGACCAACATGCACCTGCAACCACAATGGAGGCCGGTGGAGAAAAAGAAACACGGGAGGAACTCTGGGGAGCCATCTTGGAATTGTATGAAAAACTTCCTCAGAGAATCAAAAACCAGTTGAATTTAGAGAAGTTTGATGTTCACAAAGACGTGTCAAGAGACTTTAAGGTGGATTCAAGCTCACGGCGCAGTGAAGAAGGATCAACAGTAGAAAAATTGTCACGTAAGCTTGAGCGTTTCAAAAACCAGTTGAATGTACGTGGTAACTAAAATCATTTGATCCTTGATTCTTTCACATATCGATTGCTCCAATCCGTACCATATGTTTAATGTAATATTGTGAATATTCAAAGCACTACCACATTTAAAATAAAATAAAATAAAGTATACCTAATATAGTGATAGGCTCATGATGATTGAGTCTGTTTATAGTGTCAGGCTCATTAGCTGGCCCAATACATAATTAATGATAAATCATGGTCTTCAAATATCCATAAGCTTTTCCACATGCGAGGAAAACACATAATTCAGTGTTGCTATCTCAATCTTAGAAGAAATTAGCATCAAATCCGATCAAGAACTCAGCCACAGCAGCGCCTGAAGTTAAATTTCCAGGCTCGGGGATTGGGCTTCTGATGGTCTAGCATGATTTTTTCAGTCTAAGAAAGCTCTCGGAAATGAACCGTCCAAGTTGGAAATCACAATTAGGCCTCCAATTACGACCTTGTTTAAGGAAAAATCTCCCCCAAGTGATGCATCACTCAATGCTCACGTACCCGGCTGGTCAAGGAGCTTTACTGGAAAGAAAATAAATAAAAATTATTATCAAAATGTAATTGTGATTCTCTTGACCCTTTTCCATTTTGAATTGGTTTTGATTTTGATTTATACTAGGATAAAAGGGAAAATATTTTAAAAAATAATTAAAAAAAACAGCTTATTCAAATCGAATTGAATTGAATTAGTTTTAAGGGGTACAACTCAACTAATTAGGTTTTAGATTTGTTTTCTAGAGGTCATTGGTTCGAATCTCACAAATCTCATGCTCATTGAAGACTTACATGGTCGTTAATTTCAGGACTCATTGGATTAGTTGAGGTATACGCAAGTTAACCCGGACACGTGCGTTAATAATTAAAAAAAATGGATTGAATTTGATATTTTTTTGTGATTTGAAAGATTTATTGATTAGTTCTCATGATTTAAAAAATCATATATTTAATTTTAATATTTTAAATCTAATTATATTTATTACCTTATTGAATTTTTTTATTTTTCTAAAATTAGAAAAGACTTTTTTTTGGTTGAAAAATTCATTCATGAAAGAAAATACAGCTCTTTAAGAAGAAGAAAAATACTAAATCAAGGCTACAATGGAAACAATCGATTAATTTTGATAAACAACAAAGATTAAACTATAATTAACTCTCCAAAATATACTTTAATGACCGTCAACTCAAGAGCATAACTTCAAGTTTGGGTTCACGTACGATTATTATCATAATACATAGTTTAACAAGAGTAATTAGCTTTCACATAATTGAGTATTAACAAGGCAAGAATAAAATTCCGACGTGTGGGGTAAGCCTAGAATAAAGATACGTGGCGATTATTAATAAATTCGGAAAGTCAAAATCAAACAAAAGAAAAGATAAGAGCAGACATGGTGGACCAATTATTAGCCACCAACTCATCACCACTTGCCAACTTTATATGCGATGTCTAATCTTTCAAAAAGAAAATAGTTATAAATAGGGTTTTAATAATAATAAAAAAAAGGGAGCTAGGGTAACATGGTCTTAAAATTTGTTCTGTTCGAGAAAAACCAATTAAAAACCTATTAATTTTTTAAAATAATATTATTTTTAATTTTTTTAAATAAAATAAAATAGAGTTAATTTATGTTAACTTGGCTGCTCTGCTATCCTAGACTTGCCTTGATCTACCATCTAATTAGGTTAAAAAAGTAAGCTAGTCCAGGCCAGGCCCCAAGCCCGGACCGATAAGCACCGTCCTCTCTGGCGGGTTGATTCCTCCTTATGTCCATCTGCTCTCCTCCTCTCCCGCTTCCTTATATATATATCTTCTTCTTTCGCGAAAATCATCAGAGAATTTGTTCAAAAAAATATCGACGTGTTGGACTATTTGTTTTTGAAATCTGAAAAAAAAAATCTGATTAAACTGTTTCAGTTACTATTACTGAAATCGAAAAATAGTTGATAAAATTTGATTTGATTTGAAGAGAAGGATTTTAGATTTAGTGATATGAAGCGATCGAGGAAATCAAACAGGGTTTCGTGGGCACCAGGTCTTTATCTTTGTCAGGTATACCTGTAATTATTTTATTAATCTTTTTCTTCCTTCATTTCTCAAATAGTCCAAATTTAAATCTGATACAGCAAGCGATTAATATCTGGGTGTGTGTAATATTGTTATCTTAATTAATTAATGAGATAATGATCTGCTTTAATGGGGATCTGATGATACAGCCCATGAAGGAATTAAGGGTATTGGATCTGATTGCAGCATTAGAGCAAGGGAGTTGCTTGAAGAACTGTTCCTTGATGCTATATCCCCTTCAAGCACTCAGTTGAAGTACACAATCTTGTGTCAGAATCGAAAAAAATGGCTTTAATTGTAGTCTTTCATGTGATAAAAGATACAAACTTTGTTGAAAAGAAACGAAGAAAAATGCATAACAACTGGAAAAGGAGAGGATGGTTAGTTAAGTAATCCTGTTAGCCACAAAACACACTTGACTTATTAGGAAGAAACAAAGATGATAGGTAAATAATTGTTCTAGGAGACAAGAATTTATTTTTTTGATCTCTCAGATTGTTTATCCGTCCTAAAATTAAATGCTTATTCTGCACTTCGGCACAAACAGATGAAAATGATCCAGTCAGCTTTAACATGATGAAATGGTAAAAGAGAGCGTGGAAATACTCGAGCTCTGCTTTTCTGTACTTTGGTTTGAATATATGTTTCAGCTCTTTTGCTTAGTGATACATCACGGCATGTTTGATAAGGTTTTAGTTTTGAGTTCAAAATGGATTCGATTGGTGTTTCCTGTAAATTAATGTCAATTTATTATAATCAACACATTTGGAGGGCCTTTCCAATGTACAAATTCATGTCTGTAATGTGGTATAGGCTGTAAGAATCAGGTGTCCTAAACTTCTCCTTGTAGAAATTGGTTTTGCATGATTGCATCAGAATCTCTTTCTGTCCTGATAGTTTGTAGTGCTTGGGAAGAGTGTACCATAAAACCAATAATTTTAGGTTGCAAGTGGAGATGAAGACTACCTTTTGCATCTGGAGGGGTAAATATTATTCCTCTCATCTATTATTGATGTAGTTGGGCATTGTGTCTGAAGTCCTTAACCAAAGTCCTTTCTTTGATCTACAAATTGCTCGCTCATTTGCACCATTTGAATCTGAATTGAATTTTCTTGTAGATCATTAGCAAGCACTATTGAGATGCTTCATAGGACCATTGGAAATATTTGGAGGTGTGGAACGTTTTTAAAATGCTCTTAATATATAAGTGGATTAGTTGCTGGAGATTTGATTTCTGATCTGTGATTTTTCAATTATAGTATGAGAGAAGAACTGCAAACAATATAATCGGGAATTGATTGTCTGGTGCGTTGAGTCATTTATGTTTATGTTTTCATAATTGAGTGTGCTCATTTGTCAAAATAGCAGGAGTTGATTGGGGTGAAAAGGCGGCCAGGTTTGTAGTGTGTATTCAGGATCTTGTGAACCAAGTTAATGTTGCTAATGTGATTTTATTAGGTTGTTCATTTAGTTCGGATTTGTATGAACGTTGCTTGTTCACACTGCCATAATGCTTTTGTTGACAATTAGATTTTCACCATGACAGTGTTCTTTTCTAGGTCATATCATAGTCGTTTGAGAATTTACTGGTGCCCTAGTTTTTACTTGTGCTGATTGAGTTGATAGCTGTCTGTAGTCTTCTAACTAATTTTTAAGCAGTTTATCTTGCTCAGTTTTTTGAATGCCCCTAGATGATTCCCTTTTATGTTAATGTAAGGGTTTCTAAATGTTACTGGGTATTTATTTCTTGTTATGGTCTTGTTTCTGATGTTTAATAGGTGAGGCTGTTTCTATCCGAGGACTGTCCTTCAGAAGTTGGTGGACAAGTCCGAGATCTTCTTCAGAAAAATGCATCGCGGCTTTTGCCGATTTCAAGCAGTAAGGATTCGAATGACCTTCCCCCTGGATTTGAAGGCACTCGCTTTTTGAATCCATGTATAAAGGAATTATCCTGCATTCCTAGGGTTCAATGGAAGTGCCCACCAAACGTAAGCAGATTTTCTCAGTTATTTTCCCTTCTACTTGCATAAATATGCTGTTTCTTATGCACCATGTAGTGACATCGTGATGTGATAACTTAATGTCATTAGACCTTTAGGATGTAGAATGTGGTGTCAAGTGATTTAATTATTAAAACCTCAACTGCTGGCTTTTCTCGTCTGAAAACAGTTTGTTGTGAATTACAACTGGTGTGTCACGGATGGAGAAGAAAGCCAGGAGTCAGAGGCTCAAAAACTGAGGGAAATGAGAGTTCTTGAAGCAGTTTATCCACGTCCTTCTTCTGTTCCTCCCAGGTAAAATTTCTTATTTTTGCAAACCAAGATTCTGTAAAGCATCTTCATCTGACTAGGCCTCACATTCTTTTCTGTGTAGCCCTGCTGTTTCTTTAGACGTGGAAGAGGAAAATTATGATGATAGCCTCACTCCAATTATCCCTCTCATTCCTGTTGAAGAAGAGGAAGCTGCAGAAATGCCAGCTGCTTTGACAGAACCACTAAAAAACCCCACAACTTCCCTGTCACCAGCATTGCCTCCAGTTTTATTGTCATCTGGAATCCTGAACTCTTCAAAGTGCAACACCCCTGCTCTAAATCCACCTGCAAGTCAAAAACCAGAACTTGGAAGATTACCTGATCCAGGTACTCATCCAATCACAGCAGCTTCTGCTGCTGTTACTGCTATCATGAAAAGCAAGGAGCAGGGAGGCTTGATTGACACTGATCTACTTGTTAAAATCTTTAGCGACCCAAAAATGGTTGACAAACTTATCAGTGGCAATCAAACACCTCCTGTTACATCTAGGCCAGTTTCCAGTTCCAGGTCCCCATTGTATGCAAAACCTGCCATGGTTTCAGCACCATCCCCTGCTAATGGAAACTTGCAGCACCTACCTAGTGAGGAGTTGCCCTGGTCAAAGCCAATGGGTCAGATTCCCATACCCTGTCCAAAACCCGCAGTGCATTTTCCATCAATGCCTTGTGATGGAAGCGTGCACCATCAACTTAGTCAGGTACAAACGACAGTAACTAGAACCTCTATGCATCAGGATGCTGTTCCTGCGACTGGATTAGGAGTTCCTGTGCCCATTCAAGAACCTGGCAAAGTCTCAGCACCTAGGCCACCAGTTGGGAACTTGTTTTCCGCGTCTAATTCAATGCAAACTACACCAAGCCTTGTGCCTACAGAATCAAAAACACCCCAAATATCTTATTTCAAAGACATCCATCCCAAACCAATGTTTGATTTGGTGAAATCCACTCTGGTTAAGAAGCCTAAACAGCCCATCAGTGTTCCTCAAGCAGGAAAGAAAACTAACCTTGTGAAGGATGTGAACTACATTAAGAACCTCATAAAGGAACATGGAACGGCAAAGAAAGAAATGAAGGATCGAAATCTATTCCATAATGGAAGTCATTATTATAATCATACTCA
>Ga0325405_1003577_pt1 | contig 15948 bp, 14 predicted proteins | sample PopdelMetagenome_21_FD_205663 | JGI IMG/M metagenome (GOLD analysis project Ga0325405, IMG submission 205663) | Populus deltoides microbial communities from Bellville, Georgia, United States - Xylem-Control-R2 | ecosystem: Host-associated > Plants > Phyllosphere > Stem > Wood/Secondary xylem...
AGTTTCTAGTTTAACAATTGTACCCTCCAACTACTTTAAAGTACTATTTTTCAAGGTGTGTGTGGGGGTGGAAGGAGACAATAGGGGATAAGAGATACAGGAAGAAATTAAATTTATTAATTTTTTTTGATTTGTTTTTAAGAGTTACTTCAGAGAAGCAAAATGAAATAAAGTATATTCGACACCTAGAGGGTGAAATTGTTAAATAAGAAACATGGAGGATTGGGTTGAAAAGTCACCGTTAGTTAGAGGACACATATAGAGTCTCTTAAAACCATGGAGAAAAAGCAACAAAACCAAACCAACGAAAGACAAACACACCTTCACTCCCAGTTCAACGAAGATTCGCAGACACTTCGAGGAAACTTCACAGATTCGTCCCTAAAATTCAGAATTTTCGATCAAAATCACCATTATTTCACTTTCCCGCCCCCTTTCTATCCCATCTTTTCTTCTCTCTCTGTAAAAGAAAACAAAAGCTTGGTGGGGTTTCTGTTATTCTCTCTCTTTTACACAGAATACAGAAACAAATCTCTGTGTGGCGAAGGTAGTTTCTTGCTGCTTGTAAGTAGTGAAAGACAAGGCTGGAAATTTCTGAAGATGCAAACGAGGTATATGGATAGATCGAATAGTATGGCGGCGGCGCCTGCCAGAGAGAAGAGAGGACTTGACTCAAGCACTGGTGGTGATGAAGGCCAGCCTGAAAGAAAAAGGCCTGCTTTAGCTAGGTAAAAAAAATAACTTTTTTTTTCGTTTTTTGAGTGAGATTTATAATATGTTTGCTTTGATTTTTGTTTTTAATTTCAGGTACTGATTTTTTGAATTAATGTTAGTTATGAATCTTTTACTTTGTGTCTTTTAAGTCAAAGGGAGTCTTTGCTTCTAGTAACCTACACAAACTAGAAGATATAAATTTATGGTTGAAAAAAGAATTTTTGGTTTTCTTTCTTTCCTTTTTGTATGTGATTTGTGAAGAACATCAAGTAGAAAGCAAAAAATATTAATTTTTCTTGCATGGTATTTGTATGAAATACGCCTTCTGTTTTGTTTGAGGGAAATGAAATGAAGGTCATTTAAGCGTGTTGTTGGGCTTGAAATTGTTAACTGGTTGAAACTTGAAATCCCTGTTGAAATTTGTCTCAAAAAGTTTTTGAATTTTCTTGCAGTGTAATTGTTGAAGCTCTGAAGGTGGATAGCTTGCAGAGGCTTTGCTCGTCATTGGAGCCTATTCTTCGGCGCGTTGTAAGATAATTTGTTCCTTTTCTATTTTTGTTACCATCTTTGAAGAATTCAGGATGTTGTATGGCTGGCTCCGTGTGTATCTGTGAGTGTTTTCTATATATTTTTGGAAATTTATTTATTTTTTGAAGTGTTCAATTCAAACAGGTTAGTGAAGAAGTAGAGCGTGCTTTAGCAAAAATTGGCCCTGCCAAGCTTACTGGACGGTAAGTAATGTTTTCTTGTCTCTCTTCAGTGTTCTGGTGCCCATATAAGGTTGCATTTTCACATTCAATTATTTTAGAACCACATCATCCGATAATCTGTTGACAGAGCACGAGATTTTGCATTAGGCACTAAATTGGCATTATTTCTAATGCCAATTGAATGGAATGCAGGTCATCTCCTAAATGTATAGAAGGGCCTGGTGGAAGAAACTTGCAGTTGCAATTTAGGTCCAGGTTATCCCTCCCTCTGTTTACGGGCGGGAAAGTAGAAGGGGAGCAGGGTGCTGCTATCCATATTGTGTTGATTGATGGAAACACAGGCCATGTTGTCACTTCTGGTCCAGAATCCTCAGTAAAGCTGGATGTTATTGTGCTTGAAGGTGATTTCAACAATGAAGATGATGATAATTGGACTCAAGAGGAATTTGAGTCTCATGTGGTTAAAGAACGTGAGGGCAAGAGACCACTTCTAACTGGGGATCTGCAAGTGACACTGAAAGAAGGTGTTGGAACTCTAGGCGAGCTGATATTTACAGACAACTCAAGCTGGATAAGGAGCAGGAAATTCAGGCTGGGGCTGAAGGTTGCCTCAGGCTGCTGCGAAGACATTCGCATTCGTGAAGCGAAAACAGATGCCTTCACCGTTAAGGATCACCGTGGAGAATGTAAGTCCATAATTAGAACCAGAACTTCATATTTCATTTGTGTGCATGTGTGTAACTGCAGTACATGCTTGTCTTATTCTGTCTAAAATATACTAAATCTGCCATTTTCCCCTTGCAGTATACAAGAAGCACTATCCACCAGCATTAAATGATGAGGTTTGGAGATTGGAAAAGATTGGAAAAGATGGATCATTTCACAAGAGGCTGACCAAAGCTGGAATATATTCAGTTGAAGACTTCCTACGCCTAGTAGTTCGAGACCCACAGAGGTTGCGAACTGTAAGTAGGCTGTTTGGTTGTCGAATTATATTTCAAATTTCATTGTTTTTGTACTTATTCTTCTCTTCCATTTACTCTAGATTCTTGGGAGTGGCATGTCAAATAAAATGTGGGATAGTCTTGTTGAGCATGCAAAGACATGTGTTTTGAGCGGGAAACATTATATCTACTATCCTGAGGATGCGAAGAATGTCGGCATTGTTTTTAACAATATCTATGAATTGAGTGGCTTAATTGCCAATGGAGAGTACTACTCATCTGACTCTCTTTCTGACAATCAGAAGGTAAGAAATCTTGGATTATTGATTGGTTTGTTCCATGATGGATTTTTTGTTGCTTCCATCTGAAAATTAGGAAAAAGAAAACAATAAAGATGAACTCTTAGAAATTTGTGATTGGTTTGGTTCTTGCAGGTCTATGTTGATAGCTTGGTGAAGAAGGCATATGATAATTGGATGCATGTTATAGAGTATGATGGCAAATCCCTTCTAGATTTCAAGCAGGATCAGGGCATAGTTGCTTCACAAAATGATGAGTTTTTGAACTCATATGATCATCAGGTTACTTTACCAATCATGTCAGTTCCAGTCCCTTCAGAGCAGCCTGTTATGGACTCAGGTCCCATTGTTGGAGGTATGCTTTTGACGTTCAGAACAATCATAATACACATGAATAGAATTGAAGTAAAAGTAGGAGAATTGTTGGAATGCTGTACAGTTGCTGTTACTTGTTTAAACTTAAACCACGAGGAAGTGTTTCTTTCATGAAAGTCCTCCTGTTTGTTTAGAGGTTTTGTATTTCCTTGTTAGTACTAAGCTACATCATATATTTGGTTGCTGGCTCTTTTAATGCTCACTCATAGCACTCTCTCTCTAGGTTATAACAATGATATGGCTGCGAGGTTCTCAATACATTCACAGAATGGAAATCTCAACACCCCATTTCAATTCGATGCCGCTTCAATAACCTTACAGAATCCTATGGTCAATACTTCACAGCAAATCCAGGTTCCAGGAACTGACAATTTACTAGCTCTTGCCCCCCCACAGTCTTCTATGTCAGGCTTTCAGAGTTTTGGCACATTGAATCTTAATTCATACGGGGGAACTGAGGACTACTTTTCAGAGGAGGAGATTCGTACAAGAAGTCATGAGATGCTTGAAAATGAAGATATGCAAAATCTTCTTCGTGGATTTAACATGGGAGGCCAGGGTCCCTCCTCCTTCAATGTCACCGAAGATGGTTATCCTTACTCATCATACATGCCATGCCCATCTCCAAGCTACTGCTTTGGTGAAGATCCATCTCGTTCATCAGGCAAAGCTGTTGTCGGATGGCTGAAGCTCAAGGCGGCCCTGAGATGGGGCATCTTTGTGAGGAAGAAGGCTGCTGAGAGGCGAGCACAGCTCGTCGAGTTAGATGATTCTTAGATAGCCTGTAAGGCAATGTTGATCTGGTTTTGGAGCTAACAGGCTTCCTGCTCAATTCCTAACTAACTAGAGCAGGCACTGCTGTTTTGGACATGTTTTCCTAGGTAGTTTGCTTGAGGTTCCGCTGCTCTTAGACATTAAACTAGATTTCCAAGGATCTGTGTCTGTATAGTCCTTTTACTGCTCAGTAAGCCAATATCCGCCTTCAACAGCTGTTCTGCAGTTGCTTCCCTTCCAGCATTCGTGAATTCTGAAGGTTGACCGAGTTGAGCGGTTTGCATTGAAGATATTTTTGGATGGCGGAGCCTTCTAATATTTTAGGCAATGCACTACCGATACTGAGAATTCAGCATGGACCGTCTCTGTTTCTGTTAGGAAGTAAATAGAACAGGACCAGATGCTGATTGAATCACCTACGCATCTGGCTAGTAGGATTTTATCGTATTTAGTGTGTTTTTGTTTATACAGGGTCAGCAAAATCATGCAGCATATTTTTCTTGTTCCTTTGTAACGTTAAAAATAATTGTTAGTGCTAGTGATGAAGCTGCCAGATCACAACCTCAATTCAGGCCTAAACTGTTGTAATTTATTCGACGTAATGAAATAAAATTGCTATTTTGTTGGATGATCATCGCCTAACATATGATATGATTTTGTTTCTACCACATTTGCCAAGCCTGGATTGACTCGGTTCATAGGCCAATCAACAGGTTGAGTTTGAAAGTTAACTCGGTATAAATTAGTTAAAAATGTGTATTAACTTATAATTTAGTCAAAATTTCCTGTTGACTTTGTCAAAGTTTTTGCTTCATACAAGTGTTTAGTTGCCAAAGTTCGCTACATGACAAGTGTTTAGTTTGGTATCATTTCCATTCTCAAACTTTGTAAATTATCAGTGAAAGGATCAAAGGCTGTCTCCAATTGCAGAACACCAACATATGTGAATGATAGTAGCTAGTAAAACAATGGTCAACAAGAGCCAAAGGGTTAATTTATAAGTTTTAAAACATAAAGGACTAATGTTTAATCCATTGAAAATACAGGGACTAAATAAAATGATTCACTACAGAAAACTCTGTTAATCTTAGGGAGATGACTGTAATGTTTAAAAAGATAAGGTGCAAAGTGTAATTATGCTAAAAAGCGTAGTGGAGGTAATTAGGTCCAAAATATCTTGTTTGGAAAACAGAACAATCTCGGATTGGCTTAAGCTTAGTTCTTACTGTTTCTGAGTGAAAGGGGAGGTGGGTAATGCAAAACGCGGTAAATGGAGAGATCGGATAGCATGGAGGCGGTGCTGGCAGCGGCTGCGAGGGGGAAGAGAGTTCTTGATTCAAGCTCTGGTCATGATGAAGGGCAGCCTGATAGAAAAAGACCTGCTTTAGCTAGGTCAAAATCTTAACTTTTTTCCTTCTTCTTTTCAATTTTTGAAAGTGAGATTTGAAATATAGTATTTTCTTAGATTTTTGTTTTTAAATTTGAGTTACTAATTGTTCAGTTAATGGTAGTTTGGCAGTTATGAATCTTTGACTTTAGGTCTTCAAGTCAAGTGAGTTTTTTGCTTGTAGGAATCTACAGAGACTAGAAATTATGAATTTTATTATTTAAGGGATTGCATTTTAAGAAAGTAGCTGTGTTTTTTTTTCCTAGAATGTTCGGTAGAAAGCCAAAAATAGTAGGTTTTTAGAATCGGATTGGTTCAAATTTGTTTGAAGAGAATGAAATGAAGGTAATTTCTTAAGTATAAATTGTGGTTTTTTTGGGTTTGAAGTTGTTAATTGGTTGAAACTTGAAAACCCACTTGAAATTTGTCTAAAAGTTTTTGAAATTTGTTGCAGTGTGATTGTTGAAGCTCTAAAAGTGGATAGTTTGCAGAGACTTTGCTCGTCGTTGGAGCCTATCCTTCGCAGAGTGGTAAGATAATCTAATGCTCCTTGTCTGTTTTACTACCCTCCTTGAATGATTTATGTTTCTGTTGTTTATTTTATAGGATCCTGAAAGATCAATTTGATTATACATTAATCTTTTGGAAAATCTTTAAAATTTTCTGACATATTCAATGTTTAACAGGTTAGTGAAGAAGTGGAGCGTGCTTTAGCGAAACTGGGACCTGCCAAGCTTAATGGACGGTATGCAGTGTTTCTTTTCTCCTCTTGTAAATAATGCTCAAAAGGAACCTTTAGCCTTCAATGTGCTGGGGTATAAATGAAGTTGGATGTTTCCATTCACATTCAATCATTAGGTATTTGGCCCACCTTAAATTTTTTTGCAAGAGAAATAGATTTTTCATTAAGCTTTAAATTAGCGTTGTAAATTTACACTTGAGGTTATCCCTAAACGATTAATGCATAATGGGATGGATTCCATTACATCCATGCCCATTCCACCTTTACAAGTGATCAATTGTCTAGGAATTGGAGGGAGCTTCAGATTCTTGTTTACATGATTTAGAGAGAATTATGGTGCTTCTAATGGTCAAGACAATGCAGGTCTTCTCCTAAACAAATAGAAGGGCCTGATGGAAGAAACTTGCAGTTGCACTTCAGGTCCAGATTGTCCCTCCCTCTCTTTACGGGTGGTAAAGTAGAAGGGGAGCAGGGTGCTGCTATCCATATTGTGTTGATTGATGCAAACACGGGCTGTGCTGTCACATCTGGTCCGGAGTCCTCGGTAAAACTAGACCTTATTGTGCTTGAAGGTGATTTCAATGATGAAGATGATGATAATTGGACACAAGAGAAATTTGAGTCTCATGTGGTTAAAGAACGTGAGGGCAAGAGACCACTTCTAACTGGGGATCTGCAAGTGACACTGAAAGAAGGTGTTGGAACTCTAGGCGAGCTTACTTTTACTGATAACTCAAGCTGGACAAGGAGCAGGAAGTTCAGGCTAGGGCTGAAGGTTGCCTCTGGCTATTGTGAAGGCATTCGCATTCGTGAAGCAAAAACCGACGCCATCACTGTTAAGGATCACCGGGGAGAATGTAAGCTCATGAATATAACCAGAATTTCAGATTCCATTCTGTGTGTGCATGTAACTGGTAGTACGTGCATGTGTTGTTCTGTCTGACAGATGTTAAATCTGTATTTGATGCCCCACAGTATACAAGAAGCATTATCCACCAACATTAAATGATGAGGTTTGGAGATTGGAAAAGATTGGAAAAGATGGATCATTTCACAAGAGGCTGAATAAAGCTGGAATACATACAGTTGAAGACTTCCTACGCTTAATAGTCAGAGACGCACAAGGGTTGCGGACTGTAAGTATGCAGTTTGGTTGTCAAATTATTTTCTAATTCACATCTAGTTTATAGCTATTCTTCTTTTCTGTTATTGCAGACTCTAGGGAGTGGCATGTCAAATAAAATGTGGGATAGTCTTGTTGAGCATGCAAAGACGTGTGTTCTGAGTGGGAAACTTTATATCTACTATCCTGATGATGCAAAGAATGTTGGTGTTGTTTTTAACAATATCTATGAATTAAGTGGCTTAATTTCTAATGGGCAGTTCTACTCAGCTGATTCTCTACCTGACAATCAGAAGGTAAGAAATCCAGGATTATTGATTGGCTAGTTCAATGTTAGAATTGTTGCCGTATCCCCCATGCATTTGAATGCAATTTTGGTTTGCATTTCATCTGAAAACCAAGAAATAGAAAATAACAAAGATGTGCACTTAGAAATTTTTGAATGGCATGGTTCTTCCAGATCTATGTGGACAGCTTGGTGAAGAAGGCATATGATAATTGGATGCATGTTATAGAGTATGATGGCAATTCCCTTCTAGACTTCAAGCAGAATCAGGATGTAGCTGCTTCTCAAAATGATGTTCCATCTGGTCACCAAGACTTTTTGAACCCATATGATCATCAGGATAGTTTACCGACCATTTCAGTTCCAGTTCCTTCTGAGCAGCCTGTTGTGCACTCAAGCCCAGCTATTGGAGGTACCCTTCTGAAGTTCAAAACAATCATAATATTTTAATTGTGTTTCAGTTGCTTGTTGAAAGCATCAATAAGTTTTTCTTTCATGAAAGTCCTGCTGTTTGTTTAAGGCTCTTTGTATTTCCTTTGTTAGTACTATACTTCTTCATAGGTTTTGTTAATGACTTTGTGATCCCTCCCCCCCCTCTCCTAGGCTATACTGATGGTACGGTTGCTAGATTCTCAATAGATCCACAGAATGGAAGTCTCAACACCCCCTTTCAATTCGATGCCATACAGAATCCTCTGGGAACTAACAATTTACTTGCTCTTGGCCCGCCACAATCTTCTACCCCAGGCTCTCAGGGTTTTTGCGCATCGAATCTTAATTTACAGAGAGGAAAGGAGGACTTCTTCTCAGAGGAGGAGATTCGTACGAGAAGTCATGACATGCTTGAAAATGAAGACATGCAACAACTTCTTCGCATATTTAATATGGGAGGCCAGGGTCTCTACTCCAATAGTGTCACTGAAGATGGGTATCCTTACTCATCATACATGCCATCCCCATCCCCATCCCCATCCCCAAATTACAGCCTCAGTGATAATCCATCTCGTTCATCAGGCAAAGCTGTTGTCGGATGGCTCAAGCTCAAGGCAGCCCTAAGATGGGGCATATTTGTGAGGAAGAAGGCCGCTGAGAGGAGGGCACAGCTCGTCGAGTTAGATGATTCATAGATAGCCTCTGAGGAAGAAGGCTGCTAGGTTCCTAACTAACTGGAGCAGGCACTGTCATTTTGGACTCGTTTACTGGCTAGGATCTTTTCGTTCAAGGTGCGAGAATCTCTCCATTTGTACAGAAAGCTACAAGGTTTTATCTCTTTTAATGTTTAGTGTGTGTTGCTTGTATAGGTCAACAAAAACAAACAGCGTGCATTTATTATACCTTTGTAATATTAAAATTTAACTTTCAGTTGCTAGTGATGGAATCTTGCCAGATCAAAACCCCAATTTAGGCTGAAATTTTTTGTTATTATTTTTGAATTGAAGTAGTGTTCATGCCATGAAATAATTCGATTTCGTTCATCGCCATTTGCCAGAGGAAGAGTTGGCCTATTCGAAGCAACAACAATTTCAACCCGTGGATACTTTATTCCTTTTGAGGGATTCCCATTTGAACCCAGATGAATGGCCATCATAAAGGAATTACAAAATTGATGCACGGATATAAACATGAAACAAAACCAATCAAATTCACAGAACATATTTGTTCTTAGCAACAGTGTTAGGTTAAACTCAACAGAATGATCATTCTTTGTTGGGAACTTCATCGAGTATTCTGAGAACATTTAGTATTGTGTATTGTAGTAGTTTTTGTTTTTGGATAATTGTGTTTTTAAATTTTGATTTTTTAAAAACTAAAATAACACGGATTTTATTTATGAAATTTTTTTAAAATTTATTTTGCATGCAAAAATCTATTTTAAAATCATAACTAAATTTTTTTTTTAAAACCAATTTTTTTTAAACCGCAAAAGCCATAATCTCTGCCAATTGAATCGATGAAGTAAAATCTTGGAATCTTCGGTTACCATTGCGAGGGAATACACTCTGCGATTTTGACCTGCGAAGCTACTGGTCCGTCGAATTGAAGTTGAAAAGGAGAAAGAAGAGGGAGTCGGTGTCGTTTTTGGAGAGATTTGCGAGGGAGAGGAGTGGTAGTAGTGACCAGAAACAGAGGAGGGCGGGCTTTTTGGAGGTTTTAACTTTTAATTCATTAACCGATTAGAATTGGCGGAATTAATTAAGAATTGAAAATAGAAAAAAAGCGCCGTTGCCGGGGATCGAACCCGGGTCACCCGCGTGACAGGCGGGAATACTTACCACTATACTACAACGACTTCGTTGCTAGTGGTAGCCATTTCAAACAATTGTCAAACGCAAAAACAAACCAGCTCTAAGGAAGTATATTTAGCATGAAACATTAACCCAATTCAAGCAGCTAAACCAAGCATCAGTTCAAAAGCCTCTGTTATTTTTTTGGTTATTTCAACAAAGAAAATCTCTAGCACTAAAACAAAGTTCTGTTTGAAATGATTTTTGCAAGTTGATTTAGGTTACTTTTTAGCTTTTGATTTATAAAATAGATATATAAATATGTTTAATTCGTGAGAGATAATTTTTTACTCAAATAAAAATTTGTTAAATAATCGAGACAAAATTCTGATTTAATCAAAAGTTTAAATTTTTAACTCTAACTCATGGATCCTAAATTATGTTACATTTTTATTTTAAAAAAACTGACCTGAGTCATTTTTACTAATCCAAAGTCATTTTAATTTACTTTTATCATAAATTATTTCTTTAAAAAATAATAATTTTTTTTCTGTTTTTAATCAACAATTGTGAAGATAATGGAGATTTGCTCATTTGCTGGGTTAACGGATTTTAAATCCAAGTAATCAAAATGGAAGGTGAATGTAATAAATAAACAAAAGAAGAAAAAATAAGAGCGCCGTTGCCGGGGATCGAACCCGGGTCACCCGCGTGACAGGCGGGAATACTCACCACTATACTACAACGACGTTGTTGTTACGGTGAAGAATGATATTATTAATAACTATAGGGATTAACATTTTTGTACCTACATTATTGATTGTATTCGAGCACCCATCAAAGGGACGTCTTTCTTTTGAAGAAATTCACTGGAGGGACAGATTAGAATTTAGGAGTGATTGGTATTGTGGTATTTTTTTAAAATATTTTTTTATTTAAAAATATATAAAAATAATTTTTTTTAGTTTTTTATTTAATGTTTTATTAACATATTAAAATTATTGAAAAAAATAAAAAAATATTAATTTAATATTTTTTCAAGTGAAAAACATCTAAAAATAGATTTTTAGAGCATGGTATAAGGTGCTTTTCAAAAAAAAATTTCACTGGTATATTAAAATAAATTTTATTTTTATATTTTACTTTAATATATTAAAATCATTATAAAATACTAAAAAAATATCAATTGAATAACTTGCAAATTAAAAATACTTCTCTAAAACAATCTTTTTAATAATATCAGTAAGTTGTGGGCACCTATAAGTTGGAAATTTTAGATGAAAAATAAATTAGCAGTTATATATAATTTTTGCTTAAGATTAAACGTATCATTTGTTGTGTGTTAACCAATAAAATCATTTGATATCTTTCTTAATTATTTGAAATTAATTAATTCACCCATACATCATTTCACTTAATTATTTTTGATTAATTAATTAATTGATTTTCTTAGTTATAAATAGAAATGGTTAAAGGGAATAATTTCATTTCGAGTTATGTGTCTAATATAATTATTATTTTAAGGGTTATATAGTTATTAATTTTAGAACATTAATTAAAATGCGTAGAAGCTAATCTGAATAACTATATTAATAATAATAAAAAAAAGAGAAAGCATTAAAAAAATTGGAGGCATTGATTCTTCAAAATACCTACAGTAGCATCTGAACGAGTAAGTTGACCCTTCTTTCATTAAACTATCCATGTTGTTTTTGATTTCTTTCAGTAGCCTGTATACCTCGCTATTCTTCTTAGCATTGTGTTCTGTTGCTACTGCTCATTTTGTTGTGTTTTTCTTCTTCTTTTCTTCTCCTCTCTCTGTTTAATCAGATAAGGTAAGAATTAAGCGGTTTTGGTTTGTGTGGGGGCGGTGGGGAAAGATGGGTTTGGAGGCATTGGTTTGGTATTGTCGACCTGTGCCAAATGGGGATTGGGCAACAACAGTGGATAATGCATTTGGTGCTTACACACCCTGTGTTGTTGACTCCCTAGTCATTTGCATTTCTCATCTGGTTCTTCTTGGCCTTTGTTTGTATCGAATATGGTTGATTACTGACAAAAATTCCAAAGCTCAACACTATTGTCTCAGGAAAAATTACTATAATTACTTGTTGGGATTGCTGGCTGCTTATTGCACAGTCCAGCCTTTATTCAGGTTGTTTATGAATGTTTCAATCTTCAATCTGGATGGGCAGACTGCTCTCGCTCCCTTTGAGGTACACGAGTAAGGTTTCTCATTAATGTTTCTGTCAAAGATAAAACTTCACTTCTAATCTTGTATTTGCTACTTTTCTTTCTTTTGATTTGTTCTTTCTCTTTTTAAATAAATCTGTATTTAACTTGTTCAATTGGAAGATTACATGCTTATATCTTTAGATAATTGTTTGTGCTGGAACACTGGCTTCTTAGTAAAATGCTAATTAGATTTTCTGTCCTTTACAGATGGTCTCCTTGATTGTTGAGGCCCTTTCCTGGTGCTCCACTCTTATTATGATTGGTTTGGAAACAAGAATATACATTCTACAGTTTCGATGGTATGTGCGGTTTGGAGTCATTTATGTGTTGGTAGGGGAAGCGGCAATGCTCAATCTCATTCTGTCAGTGAGTGATGATTACCACAGTAGGTTAGTCATTCTTCCATTCCCTCATCAAATTAACTCAACCAAGTTCTATTTTTTGGTATTTTCCCTGAGGTTGTAGTGTCATTTAATTTGAGTATTTTTGTTTCTGTGCTAGAGCCCCATCTTCTTCTGCGTTATTAAGGTGTTTGACATAATTATGTTTATCAAGAGAAGAGGCAAGCTATACATTGTACTGTTGAATGGAGAACCATTTCTTTGGTTTTACAATTGTAATTACTTAGTTTATAAAATATGTGTTACTAAATCGAATAGTAGCCTTCAAGGGAAATAAACAAAAATTACAGTAATGATGACCATAATGACAATCTGTGCTGCCAAACTTCTTACAGTAGAGATTAGGAAAGAAAAAAATTAAAAACTGAATTTTTGAACAAGAATAGATCTCCTGGCATCTTATTTTATAAAATGGATTGAAATTGCTCGTGAGCGTGTGTGTGGGGGAATACATGTCACTATTCAGGCTAAAAAATCGGCAGAAATAAACTATTTTATGGGAACTGGTACTACAGCTGTACAAGCCTCAGCAAACATGTTTTTAGCATATATGCAATTTGCGATGAGGTTGGATTGGCTGGAGTAAGATAATTTCATGGTTATTTTTTTATAAGAATGCATGCAACATTAACAAAGCTATTCTCTGGAGTTCATATCCTCTTAATATATGTTGGGGGCAGCACTAAATTACAGTTCTTTTACAAATGCAGATTTATATTCTATATGTATTTGAGCACAGTTTTCTGCCAGGTTTGGAGCCTTCTTTTATTTCTCATGTAATATAAACATTATAGACTCTATCAACTCTTCTAATATTCTTATCTTTCTTCTTGCTACTTTAACCTATCATCCCTTCAATGGTCTTCAGAATAGGGCTAGTAAATGCTCATGCTAAGGTGTCTCTCTAGCTCTTTTAAAGTAACTTGCCTTGGTCTTGGAACTTGGAAGACACTACAACTAGAGAGCCTAGCCTGGCTTGCCTTGTACACCAAATCAACAACATTTTTAAATTTAGCACCTGATAAGGAATTTCTATGTACATTTTTGGGAGATTTTTAAAATTTTGGAGTTCGTAAGAATGACATGAAAGCTGCAGTTGTTTTGGCTGCGTTGATACTCATCAACATAGCTTTGTCAGGTTTCTCTTCTGTTGGTAAATGTGGGGAGTGGATAGCCATGGATGTTAGCATCTTTAGATCATAGAATCGAGCCTGTTGAAACTTTTAGTCATATGTCCAGATGCTAACGCAGCCAATAAATACAATTTCTTTCTCACACTGCCTGACAGTCTCTTAACTCTTTGATTGAATTGTTTCAAATTTTGTTCTATAGGTCACTGCACATCTTGTGGTCTAACTACAACACAACAGAGGACTTTCTAGGGACTCTAGATTTTTGAATGTTACAGATTGATATTGAGATGATTGAGTTGTTTAGAGTATACCAACATTAACAATAATTCTTGGCATAGAAGATAAATCTTGTTTCATTAGCTTGACAAATTTCTTAATCATTCCCAAATATTACACACACCTCAATTATATCTTGCTGTGTGGTTGCTTTTGTTGCAGGTTTTGTTTGGGATACTTCTACTTGTTTATATTCCCAATTTGGATCCTTGTCCAGATTATGTTATGATGGAACCTGAGTCTCCTGATAATAGTGCATACGAAGCACTTCCTGGAAGAGAGCAAATATGTCCCGAGAGGAATGCCAACTTATTTTCTAGTAAGTAGTTCATTATTTACTGTTCTCAATGCTGAGAGACTTGAGAAATCTTGGTTCTATTTCTCAAGCAGTTGTTTAAGATAGTAAAAAGTAATGAACTTTGGCTAGGGGTCAAAACTGTGGTTTCAGTTATAGCTAAGTTGGTTTTCTGAATTTTTGAGCTGCTTATATATATTGATTCTTTGCCCTCTGCAAGGAATATTTTATTGGTGGTTGACTCCACTCATGAAGCAAGCCCATAAAAGACCTATTAGTGAAAAGGATGTTTGGAAGCTAGACACATGGGACCAGACTGAGACATTGATGAACAAGTATGCGCCACCTTCTTCTTTTTCCATAGTCTCAGGTCAACCTCTTATCCCTTTTTCATAAATGTTATCAGCTCTTGTAGGTTCCAGACTTGTTGGGTTGAAGAATCTCAAAGGCCAAAGCCATGTCTTTTAAGAGCACTAAACAATAGTCTGGGGGGAAGGTATCAATTGAATTACATTCTCATGTTGTTTCATTCCTTTTCATTTTGATACTCATTGGACTTCAAACATACCCAATGATGGGCTTATAGTAGTGGCCTATCCTTTCTAACACCTCCAGAAATATAAGTTCTTTTGATCGAAATCCTTGAATATTTCTTTCTTTCTCTTTTATTCCAACTCTTAAACTACAAGGTGTTTGATTTAGACCCCTTGTGTTAGCTTTCATCCATTTATCTATCAAATGACACTTGAGTTACATTTGTTTTCCTATAAGTTCAAATGTCATAAAAGAAAATGAAAAAAAAAATCATCAAGAAATTATCAGCCTCCACCAACATTATGATCAAAATATCATCAAGAAATCAACCCTTGATATTTTTTATGATTTCCTTGATGCTTTTTTTGGTGATTTTTGAGAAAAGTATGGGCTTGCTTGTCATATTTAACAACTAAAAAATATAAGATGAGAAATACGAATCAAAACAAGCTACACTTTAGGGGTTCAAACCTGTAAAGCATATCAGGGGTGTCGTAAAAAATACTTACTATACATGAGATGTCTGTACAACTTGGCTTCTTGTAACAAAGATTTTGTTTTACTATTGCTTGTATCCATCTCAATTTATTTGTTTTTTGTCCATACATTTTTTGTAGATTTTGGTTAGGAGGATTTTTTAAGGTACGTTTTCCTTGGATTGTTGTTAATTTGCTCTAACTTGTTGAAATTCTTGATAAGTTATCGTTCTTACTTCTGCTATATTGTAGTTTGAAATCGGTGAACCTAGAAGCTTGATTTTTTTTAGTTCTATTTTCTAAATTTCATGTTGTGCTATTATTGCTCTCGACATATAATCTATAGTGAAATTCTAGCCTCTCAACTATTATATTGCAGGGAATACTCAGTTTGAACATTTATTAGTTGTGTACCATGCATTATTTTTTCTGCTATTATCCTAATTTCAATTCAAACTGATGTTCGAGACTGAAACACAACAAAGTGGACTTTAGGAACTCTCTACTAATGGCATAAGCCATGAGGTGCTTATACTGTTTTTATTTTTGTTTTAATCTGTAGATTGGCTATGATCTTTCTGAATTTGTGGGACCTGTTGTATTGAGCCACCTCCTGCAGGTTCATTCCTTTATTGGCATTAACTTATTCTATGTAATGTTCTGTTTTGCTGTTAGCTAGAGTTGCATGTTTTGTAAGAATTTATTAAGGTATCATATAAAAGGGTTTTGACGATGCTAATAATCTATATGCTTTTGTGCATTTGTAAATAAGAGCCAATGGGATAGTTAATCCTCCATGAACACCAAATGTCTCTCAACATCTAGTCTTTTTTTCATATGATACAAGAATTGATCTATTAATTAACATTTTTCCTATGATAGAAATAGTTCAATTGATTAGCTCAAATTTGATATGAAGAACCACTCAAAACTCCTTCACCTTGGGCTTTTACTGCAAAATGTGTATGTAGTCGATGCAACGAGGAGATCCAGCCTGGATCGGTTATGTCTATGCCTTC
>Ga0325405_1003578_pt1 | contig 15947 bp, 16 predicted proteins | sample PopdelMetagenome_21_FD_205663 | JGI IMG/M metagenome (GOLD analysis project Ga0325405, IMG submission 205663) | Populus deltoides microbial communities from Bellville, Georgia, United States - Xylem-Control-R2 | ecosystem: Host-associated > Plants > Phyllosphere > Stem > Wood/Secondary xylem...
GAAGCTCTAAAGGCAGCTTTAGCGTGGACACGATATTCATGCATGACCCAATTGGTTTTCTCTCCCCTGGGAGCTCTCCCTCTGTAGAAAACCAACGTCTTCTTCATCCCAACTAGCTGTGACGTGACACTGTTGAAGATCTCCTTATCTTTTCCGGTAGTCTTCCAGTATCCGGTATTTGTTGCCCGGTTTGTTCTCACACCAGTTGGATATTTTCGATCTCTAAGACTGAAGAAATACCACTCCTTTTCTCCCATTTTTGCTTTTCCTGATTAAGAGCCAACAAATTTGAAACAATCAAGGATCTACTCAAAGATTATACATTAAGGAATTTGCTTATGTTTGGTGAGAAATTAAGAGAAACCAGAGAAGAGATGTATTATTGTATAAGAAGATAGATCTATGATCCCAAAAGTAGAACAAAAAATTGAATATGGTTATTTATGTCAACACTCTTGTCAAAATTGTATCATAAACCATTTGAAAACCCTAAATCGTGCTGCAAACCCTAACTCATAATTAAGTGATGAGGGAAAGGAAAAAAAAATCATCAAGCCATCATGGTTTGAAAGGATAAATAGTACGGATTTTGACATATCAAACATTTTCTTCTTGAAGGTTCGCTGCTTGATTTCTTCTTTTAAAAATTCAAAAGCTGGAAAACAAATCGATGGATCAAGCCAATTTCAAGCTGATTTTCACGAGTGCTCTAGCAACTAGATCTCAAGTCAAAACTACCTGGAAGATCCCATGGTTCGCACTTGTTGAGATCTACATCACCGATGGCTCTACATGAGAAATCTGCATCTGAAATCTTGTTTTGAAGATAGTAAGTTATGAGCTCTTCATCTGTCGGGTGAAACCGAAATCCCGGTGGCAAAGTCTCCTCCTTTGCATCTCCTTCCATGTCCTTCTCCTTCCCAATTTGTTTCTTCCCTTTATCACTTATAGGATTCTGTACTACATCGAAACGACATGGATGAAATGATCAAAATTTCCAAAACCCTAAAACCATAAAATTTGAAAAAAAAAAAACATTTAAGCTCCTATGTGTCACGTACAAAGGATCAAATATCTTCCCAAGTAACAGGAAAGATGATCCAAGAAATGAAAAACTTGTTTGGAACAAAATTTTTGATAGCTAACTAGTAGCTTACTTGCATGGATACAAGACAAGATTCTTCGGTTAGCTAGGTTTGGATATTTCTCATATGATCAACATCATTAGTTTTTGATAAAATATGGATAACTTGAGAGACTCTAGACAACAAATTGTAGTATACAAAAGTTAAACCTTTTCTTGCTTACCATGCACACGAAATCAGCTGGGAATTTAAGCTCTGAAATCAAGAAAAGATATGAAGGTGTGTGTCTATGAAGCTCTCAACTACTATGGGTCTTCACATACAAGGTGGTATAGGAATGATTTTAATAAGATGGAAAGTCATAGAAGAAATCCTTGTTTGAGATACTATATATTATATTATATTATATTATATTTAGCTGCCAATATGTTATGCAACTAAATTAAAACAACATGACCTAAAATAATACCATGCTGTAACAAATTAATAGCGATAAATGTAGAGTGATAAATATAATAAATCTATAAAAATATGTGTTTCATTATTTGAAAACAAAAATTTATTAGATCATAATTTAAATCTATATTTTTCAAATATGTAAGGGTTTTTATAGACCAACAACCGCATCGATTGGTTGGCTATACCTCTACCCTACATTTATCGCTGTTAATTTGAATAATTTATCATTATAAAAATACAAATATAGTATAGTTTAATATGAAGGTTTGGACATGCAAGTAGGACGAAGTTGCAATCACTATATTGTCCACTGATGCACGTAAACCCCCGTTTCCACCGGGGCAAAAACAACATCCCAACAAGCCACGTGGTCGTGGGGCCCTTACTTGAATCCATATGCCTAATAACCAATAGGCTTCTTCCACATCAGCAAGCCATGACTGCCCTAGTCTTGGTTCCAATGGTAGTGAAGAATAAGAGGTAGAAAGAGTAAAAAACAAAGAACACAGGCGCCGGCTCCTCCTAATTTGTGCATTTCATTAATTTATTAGTCTATGTTAGCTAGGGTTTCATTTCAGCTTAGTCCATTAGCTTAGGGTTTGCATCTCCATAGATTTATAGCATTGTGTTTCATGAAGGGTAAAAGAGAAGGCACACCAAATTCCTATATTTCAGTCAATATTTGCATTTCTCCATGATAGGTAAAAGAGAGAAGAGAACGACTAGCTGGCATAGCAAGCCAAGGCAGAAACCATATCTATAGCCCGTGATTTAAAAACATGATGCCCTTGAATTCGAGGGAAAGAAAATACGAGAAGTGATGGGAAATCTTGGAAGCCAAAGAGAGAAAATGACTAGCTTGAGCACTACTACGCTTTTGTACTTTCTTCATGAAAATGCTTCTTTGTATGGAAGGTCTTCGTTTTGGTACTTTCTTGTACGACCATAAATTCACACCAGGCACTTCATTCATCAAATAATAATAAATAATTAAAAAAAAACCCCTAGGCATCACCAGTTTATACACAATAAAAGAAAGAAAGCTGAATGATTAATGCCCAGTTTTCTTTTGGGTATCTCAGTCATAGTAATGAAATCCGGCTCGTACCCAAGGCATGAGTCGCGATGAATCAAAACTAGAAAATATAGAAACTAAAACCTTTCTCAACATTACCTCTTATATGGGCAGGAAAATTCCTGCGAAGTTTGCTAGTTTCAGACTATTTTGAATCTTATATGTCTACACTTTATTTTAATCAAATATACATGACTGCATATATATTTACTTTAAATCATGCTTTATTTGTCAATTAATGATCTAGATGCTACTGCCTGGCCTTCCTCAGACAGAATAGTTTGGTTTACTGTTCTTTTCATCAACATACACGTGTTAATTAGAAGTGGTACTAAAATCCTTAATTTCTCTTTAAATAAAATCTTCAGCTCTTAATCAAGAAAAAAAAATTCATAGTTTTAATCAGATTAATATACTCTTGCACCTCATATCTATGTCGATGACATTAATTTCTCAGATTTTCTAACAAAGTAGGTTAAATAACTAATTGAGTCCCTAAGCAATTCATTCACCTTAATTACGAGTTATTGTGTAGCTTGTCGGAGACTTGTTATGATAATATATATATTGTAATTCACTGATTAAAAAGGTGGGTTAGTTATGATTTTGGAAAGATTGAGAGGGCTTCATTAACTTTGAATTATTGAGCTCTTTGTCTTATGGAAATTGATCTATCTTAGCAGCAGACACCTATCACGATCTTTTGTTTACTTACTCTATACTTCAACTATATAATTTCAATAAGGTCTTGATCAATCTTGCTGCCGAACCACCTAATCCTCACAAACAATCAGCTTTTCATGAACTAATTAGGAGATCAAGTGGAGAATGCATGATTGAATGGTGCATATGCTTGATGATTGATCCTCAAATTGTTCAGCATTGTGAAAATACAACGATAAAAGGCAACCTAGCTAGCTACACCATAGAAAGACACGAGAGAAGCTTAATTAAGGATTGGCATCTCCTATGCATGCATGGCCGGTTTTGCATTAGTCATTATCCTAACAATCCATTTTTCAAGGGAGATATGATTAACTTGACATGTTAATTAGCATGAAGTTATATTGTAGACCTACTTGGAAAATACTACTACTAGTGCATACTCCTCCCATTAATAAATTTTCACTAATTTCGTGCTGGATCGAGTGAATTCTGTTGAGCCAATCACCAATAGGTTAGATATTTTCTTCCCATGATCAAGGAGTTGTGTTCACATAACCTCACATGGATGGAGTTAATTTCTTTTGATTTTGTTATTATATATAGTAAATCAAGATCAAACATGAAGTATATTTTGTTAGATCTCTGTCGGGACGTATAACCAGATAGCAAGATCACAACCTAGCAGCTAGGCATAGATTGAAGATTGCAAGGCTACTTGTTTTCCACTTCTAATTACAACTCCCCCCCCTCTATTTTCAAATGCTACTGAAAGTCTCCACAAATGGTAGTTTATATAAGCAAAAACTATATGCATCTTAATTTGATTTATTAAAAAGAAAGGGCCATGAAATAAAATATTTTTGGGATCATTTAACGGTTAACCACTGTATATATAAAGTGAATGCAATTAGGGTCCAACTCTTTGTTTAGTTATTTGGCCGACAATTGGATTTTTCGTTAGAGAGTCTTACATTCATTTGAAGACATGAGTCATCCTAAATTAATACGATCACTTGATGCCAAACTCAAAATCATTTTGTTATTGTGAATTATAATTAAAGATTTCGTGTTTATTTGAGCAAAGAAGGAGGAAAGGAGGAGGAAATTAGTTTAACTATACATTACCATTTGGTTGTTTCCGACTGTAAAATAATGTTTGATTATTGTTTTATAACCAAAAAAAAAAATGATGACGGTCGAGATAGAGATAACATGTTTCTATGTCCTTTCTGTTTCGATAAAGATTAATTTTATTATTATTTTAAAAACATATTTATTTTTATGTTTTTATTTTCATCATCGTTATCAAGCATCGTTACCAAACATGTTTAATTGTATCTTTTTAAGACAAATTCGTAGATTTAATGGTGGAGTGGTTGACATGGACTTGTCGTGAAGACTCTCTAGAACAATAAAAACCCTAATGTGGTTGTGGATTCATCCTTGGTATGCTACTTGTCAAACACTTCGAAATAATATAAGAATATTGGTAATTGATCTCATCGTGACGTCTTTTCCGGTGTGTTTTTGCAAGAAATACGGTGATTAAGCAACTTTTATAAACGAATATATATATAACTATGCGTGTGTTTACGATCCAAGAGAAGAATTAATCAAGGAGAGATAATTTTGTTTCCAACGAGGGTGCAAAATATTCAAAAAGGTAGTTGCATGTCAATATTGAAGAAGTTATCCGATAAGGAGATGTGTGCTCAGATCATGTCAGGTTGCAAGAGTCCAAGTGCATATGTTTCTTGTAGATCTTGCAGTCTCAGGATTTAGGGAGCAGTGAGAAATAGTGCAAGGATAATTCTGAAGGAGTTGAAGTACTCCTAGCTAGCTAGGGTTGCTTGAGCACCTTCCCTTGAATTATCCAAGAATGAAGCCATAGGTACTTGTTTTCAGCAAGCTAGCTGGGAGTGCTGAGCAAATTGCTTTATTTTACAAAAAAAAAAAAAAAAATTCTTGGTGATAACCTCATTGCTATTAATTAATTCCACGTGGCTTATATATATTAATGGTTTGAATTGTTATTAATAGTTTCTTATTTTTCCTTCAGTATATAGAGACCACCCAATACCCATAAGTTGTTGAAATTCTTCAATTTCCTTCCCTTTTCTCGTCAAATATATGTAACAAAATAAAATTTTAATTTCAAAATACAATTACCTCAACCGGTGATCTTCATTTTAAACAGGAATTATTTTGTCGTTTGGGCTTTGGAGATGTTTATAGGCCTAATACATAATTGGGCCGTAAATCAAAACACGTATTGTAGCCCATTCAAGAATACCTAAGAATAAATGGGCCAATAAATGACCTTCCTCTAGTTTTCAATTAGAGCCCATTGCCAGAAGCAAACACTGGAAACCCTAATTTGAGTTTGTTCCCTCATCCTTCTGGTTTAGTTTATTCGATTTGCAAGAGGTTTTGAAAGCAATCAGACAACATTAGCTTTGTGACTTTCAGGTATTATCTCTTTCTTTTCTTCTCTTACACCACTTTGTTTCTGTTGCTGTAATGAAAGGAACGAAAAAGAAAAAAAGAACAGAAACGATATTTATTGCTTGTCTGTCTTTTTGAGTAATGATGATTGGTGTTTGTACATTATGATTAGTAAGATATTGAGATTTAATATTTTGGGGAAATTTGTGAGCTTTTTAATGATTGGCACCTCCTTTTAGGTTTTTATTCATCAAAGGAATGATAATGCTTTACTATGACGATGAGCCTTTTGAGAGTGGATTAAATTCAAGCTTCTTTAATTTGGGGTTGAGAATTCTGTTTGTTATTGTTTATGCAGTAGGTGGAGATAGACAGAAATGTTAGAAAACGAAGCAAACCCGACAATCAGTAAGTCAACTGGCTTGCCTAGGAAGCGTTTTTATCGAGCACGAGCGCATAGCAATCCGTTGAGTGATTCGCATTTCCCTGTGCCGATTTCTCCTAGTCATGTTGACTTCTCGCTTCATTACCCTCAATTCTTTTCCTTGTCTTGTGAAGTTGGCTGTATCAAAAAGGTTCAGTTTGCTGATATTGGTTGTGGTTTTGGGGGGCTTCTTGTTAGTCTTTCAACACTTTTTCCAGAGACCTTGATGATTGGGATGGAGCTTAGGGATAAGGTGGCAGAGTACGTTAAGGAAAGGATTTTAGCATTGAGGACAACAAATCCTGGTCAATATCAAAATGTCTCTGTAGTTCGCACCAATTCGATGAAGTACATTCCCAATTACTTTGAGAAGGGGCAACTTACAAAAATGTTTTTCCTGTTTCCTGATCCTCATTTCAAAGAGAAGAATCATCGTAGACGAGTGATCAGTCCACATTTGCTTGATGAGTATGCATATGTTCTTGAGGTTGGTGGAATTATCTATACGATTACAGATGTGGAAGAACTTGGAGAGTGGATGAAGACTTGTTTGGATAATCACCCCATGTTTGAAGCCCTCACAGAGGAGGAACTTCAAGCAGATCCAGCCGTAAAACTCTTGTGTACAGCAACTGAAGAAGGGCAAAAGGTTGCTAGGAATGGGGGACAGACTTTTCAAGCAGTCTATAGACGTATTGCACTCTCTCATTCATGCATATTGGAACTCTTAGGCTGCTGATGCTCGATCGTTAATGATGATGAGTCATGAGCCATGACAGCCAATTTTGTAGGGTTTTTTTTTTATTATTATTATTTTTTAGCTGTTCTCGCTAGCTGTTTGCGGCCTCACTTTTATTTTGCAGTTATACTAACACATGTTTCCCAATAGAGTTTTGCCTGGCTGAAATCTGACTTGGAAGATATATGCGATTGTTTTACACATGGATTGTAAAATCAAAATAGTAAATAAGATGAACACTTTTTTCTAAATTGTTATCTGTGTAACATCCTACTTCAGAATGAAAGCTGCATATCATTCTCTTTTCTTTTTTTTCCCTCTGCTGTATCATGATAAAGAAAAAGAACGAGGAAATCAACCCAAAGCAAGGGGGCTAGCTTTTCTGGTGTCATCTTCGCCATTACTTTGCTCTGTCAGCAAGTCCCCAGCAGGACTTTACTGCTTCCAGTCACTTATAGCCTATGCCAATTGCTCAACTCATGACCCTTTGGTTGTCATTCGCTGTCTACCCAATATCACAATTCATTCTTGAAACCATATTTTTGTCGGTCTATGATTCTTCAAGGTATTTACAAGGAAACAAAAAATTTGGGCTTCTGCTTATCAATCTATCATGATTGTTATACATTTTGACCTACTTTAATTTATTGTGTTTCAAAGCATGATCATTACATAATTATTCTTTAGGTTCTTGGTGGATTTAAATTTCATTTCAAACGAGAATTAACCCAGTGGCCAAGATCTTCAGAGGTTAAGAACTTTTCCATCAGGATTTTTCGTCAAATTTACTACACCAAATACCCTGACAACTCAATGATCTTGTCAATTAACCAAATAATAACAGCTTCGCATTTATCTGATGTCAAGAATTGTCGATGTGAAACCAGTTCAGGAATCATTCAAGGTTTGCATAAACATGAACAAGAAAATAGATCCATTTCATTTTTTCTTTTTATAAGATGAAATAGCTATGACTGAATAGAGAGCTCAAGTTTTCAAATTACTATTTTGCTCAAACAAGTATCCAACGAATGTATCGTGCGCACACATTCAAAATCTATAACTGTTGTAACCTCCTGCACCTCCTGCACCGGGAGATCCATACCCTCCTATACTTGACGATCCATACCCTCCTAGATGTGATGTAAATGAGGATGAAGGGTAGCCACTTTCTGCAATTTGTGAATATGCATTCAATCCTACATCTATCTTCCCATACATATTTGGCGTTGGTTCCTTGTGATTACTAATGAACTCCTGCAAACAAGATTCAAGACATTAGCTGCAGGTCATAGTGAGACTACAAAAATTAATCGATTAATACTTCCTGTCAAGTGCTAAAATCACCAAATTTCTATGATTTGAACATGAATGGAATGTCAATGGTGTATGAATATCAAAGTTTTATGCTGGAAAAAATGTGGAAATTAGACCCAAAATGTGGAAATGAGCAAATTCCAGGTCCAAATGTATATGCAGACAGATAATCAAGGAAGACGAGTGAATGAATATGTGTGTGCATGTGGTGGGGGGTGTTGAGGAAAAAAGTTGGTACTTAGCAAAACTAACTTGCTATTAAAGACACCTACCTGTATAAGCTGTTGCGCCATCTGAACCTGAGAACTGGTACCCTTAATTTCCACGGTGATCTCATCAGGCAAACCTCTGCTCTCTTGTATTGAAAGGATTGCCCCACTGGTACGACGAATATAGGCAATATTGGATCCAGCAACACCAATGATATCCTCAGCATATGACAGAGGTACTTGCATTGTCTGTGTCACCTGAACAAGATAGTAACAGTGTTCTCAATGTATCCCAAGTAACATGGAGACATGAAATAACAAATGATATTTTGATTGATCAGCATGCTTGCTCTAAAGATTGTTCCAAGAAAAAAATGAAGACAGCAGAACTGTTATGCCACACAGTTTCCCCCATCTAGGCAATTAAATTCAGCCTTAGGCATGCATGCTGCTAGAGCATAGTTAGACAGAGAAAAAAACATAACATTCGAAGTGGTGGTAAGCCTTAGGCAGAAGAGGCATGGAATTTGAGAATCATTTAGCAAATCTTTAGGAACCAGAAACGTTCTAATTTAGATGATAAGCCTTTTTGACATGAGCATGCATGTCAGGGAGAACCATAATCAATCAGCCCTAGGCATGCTGCCAAAGCATAGGAAAATAACAGGGTTTTCCAGTCTTAGGCAAGGTGCCAAAACAAAAATAGGAGATAAGAACATCACATTATAAGATGTCATGGCAGAAGAGGCATGGAATTTGGGAGTCATTTTCCTAACTGCAAAAGTTTAAGTGAAGGAACCAGAAATGCTAAAGATAAAACAAGATTTTTTGTCATGAGCATGCACGTCACAAAGAACTATAACCAATCAGCCAAAAGCATACTTGACTATAATATAAGAACAAACAAATAGATAATTAAACCAACCTGAGTTACTATAGGAGCAGTAGCACGGCCAAGTCCAGTTGAACGTAACCCTCCAAGTCCAGGATCTCCATAAAGTGAGAATCCAGGTTGTGAGATTTTGTGTTCAAAATGTGTTTCATGTTCATATATTGATGGATCCCGCTTCAAAGATAGGGAATAATCAGAAATAATCCCACTTGAAAATGCAGGAGCAGAATGCAGCGAGGGCTGAGCATTATCAGCGCGGGCATCTGCAGGGCGTTCCAGTGAAATTGTTGCATTGTACTGCAAAAGAACTTGGGTTACTTCATGATTCTCATAGTCAAAATCCAGCAACTTTAAATTGTTGGACTTACAGTTTTCTCAAATATAGGAATGATACTGTGATCAACCAAAAACTTCCTTAGATGTCCTATTACTGCTTCTAATGCTTTAAAAACCTTCATAGCTTCACCATGTATTTCCACAATTCTCTCATCTGAAGTAGCATATGAGGGTATATCATCTACGAGGAAAAAAAAGAGCATTAGAGTTTGTACCAATTGAAAACAGGAGAAAAAATCAGATAAATAGTGACACCTAGAGGAGTTATCAGTATAGCAATCCTTAAGTAAACATCGTCAAATTCCAGTCCATCCTAGCAAAGGGCCTTGGAAAATCGAGTCCAGAGAACCAAAATAATAACATGTTACAATCTTTTAGTGAAAACTGGTCTTCAGTTGCTTAGAATTTGCATCTATAAAAAACGTTGTGTTATAAAAGCTTTCTTAAAGTTAGTAACACAAATTGAGGAACCACATACAGGAAAAGAACACAAAGTTTGAAATAGAAACTGTAAATATGTAACATGAAATAGAAATAGCACAGCACGCCACTGCCTCTATACTTTCTGCTCAATTTTTTTTCCAACAAAACACAACTTGGTCAATTCCAATTGCTTAAATAAAGAGGAAAATGATTGTTTGAAGCATACCTTCTGCCATAACACGCACGACTACGCCAGTGTTTTCCTGTATTGATTTGATTATGGATCCTTGCTTCCCAATTAAGTTAATTGCCTGTGAAGATGCAACCAGTAACCTTATGGAACAAAATGCAGAGCCAGCAGCAGCAGCGGCGGCGGCTGAACCTGTGTTGTCACCCTCACCAGGAGATAGACCACTCACACGCTTGAACACTCTCAATACTGCATCCATTGCAGGAGATAGTGGAGCTTCAGGCTCTTCTTTACCAGAAATCAGAACCTGAAAAGAAACATCTACATTAATCATAACAGTTCCAGGAAGGAGTAAAACTGTGACTCAATACAAAGAAAATCATAACACAAATAATTCAAACTGTTCAATCCAATATGGCTATTTACAAATAGACCAGAGCTTTTCCATCTTACTTCCATTCACCAACAGTAGTAGAATCAGCTCAAGTCTCTCCTAGGGCCTTTACATTCAACGAGTAAACACAATTAGGACTGAGTTCAGCTTCCTACAGCTTGCAAACAAAACCCATGAAGGAGTTCTTATTTGGGTTAAATTGAACTTTCAAATGGTGTTCATCCAAGCTCATGAACATGTGCCATATATTTAATGATTCATATCAACTTTTCCATTTCATGCTTTTGTTTCTTCACACTCACTCATTTACATTGAAGAAATCACTCAAAATAACACCAACCTCAACTTTTGTTAATATAATATAAACCTGTCCCTTTTTTTTTTCAGAACTCAAAAGCCACCAACAGAAGTGATCAACTTCATGTCAAATTCAACACAATAAATTAAAAAAAAATCTGACTACAATACTCCAAACCTCGAGTCCTTCTACAAGTTAATTCATCTACTCTTAGGGTTTTCCTTCTAACATTAAAGCCACGAGATTTTCAATTCTTGTTTACATTCATTCACAGTAGAATTAGCCAAGCCTCCCTTCAGGGTGTTTTAGAATCAACAAAAAATATATATATAAAAAAAAATTAAGGCTAAGGTCAGCTCATTCAAGCTCGTGAACATGGAATATGTATCTAACAATTCATAACAGATTTCCCATTGCATGATATTGTTATTATAATACCAAACAATAAAACAGATACTCCTATTTAACAGAAAAAAATAACAAAAAACAACACCACGATCCATCCTTCTTATTTTAATATGCTGCAATCAAAACTGAAAATCGACCAACAGAAACACTCAACTCAACAACCTGTGCCTCAAAACACTCCAAATTCTTCTCAGTTCCCAAAAATAAATTAAAAAAATTAAAAATCCCTTCTTTCACACAAAATCCCACAAAAAGGCACAAACTTTAACACTAAAAAAACAAGCTTTAACTTACAATTCTATCAGTAATACCAAGAGGACCTTCAAGAATACGAATCCGAGCACGTGTCTCATCACACATTTTCTTCACCAACTCTCCTTTCCGTCCAATTATGCTCCCTACTTTCGATACCGGCACTATTAACCTAAACACATTGTCTCCTGGCCATCCCGGCCACTTATCCTGTGATTGTGACTGCCCTTGTTGCTGTCCTGACACTGTCAGTGCTTCCGTTCCCGTTTCTACTCGCTTGTCAATGGCGTTTGCTTCTGTTTGCTCTGAACTGAGCGTTGTTGCGGCTGATGAGTCCATATTGATCGTTGATTGAATAATTTGGGATCCACTTAGGGTTTAATTGAAGAAATTTGGGATTCAATTAGGGTTTACGTATTTTTTTCTCTCTGTGTGCGTGAGAGAGAGTGATTTGTGTCGTTGATAAGAAGAAGAAAAAAAAAAGAGGAAGAACAAAAAGAGAATTGTTTTTTAGCAGCATGTCGTCTGGGAGATATTTCTTTTAGAGTAGGCGACGAGTCGGTGTTTTGCCTGAATTATTATTATTATTATTATTATTATTATTATTAATTATTGGTTTGTCATGAACAATTTTTTTAATTTTTATATTCTATTTTAGAATTTAAATATTGTTTTTTACACAAAAAATAATTAACTTCTGCGGCGAAGGCGTGAACACCAACACGTGTTGAAACTAAATCACTTGGTATTTTTTAGATATGCGATTTTATAGGAATAAAAGTTGATATTTTTATGAGTTGATTTTTTAATTGAACAACTTAAAAAAAATCTTTTCAAAAATATTTGGATGAATATACCTTTATCATGATGACCAAGTTGAAATTAATTTAAAAAACAACTCAACTCAACTCACTCCATTAATCAAGAGAAAGAAGGTCCAGTGAGAATCTCATTTCCCTTTGCTATAGGATACAAGAAGATGAGAGATTTTACTACGACTCTTTTCAAAAACAAGAACAGAGAAATTCCAACACACCCAGAGCAATCTTTTCTTTAGTTTTCCAGGCCATCACAAGGAGGTATTTTTTTTCCCTTTTCCTGAAAATACAAATACGTAAGCTAATATATATTTTTTTATTATCATATCTAGATTCAAAGTTTATTGTCAAGCAAGCTGATGCAGCCGACCACCTTGCAAAACTGAAGGTTCATGTGAGTATTTGATATTACTGGATAAAATTCTGATTCAAACAGACTATTTGAATAACCTGAATTAAACATGTTTAATTAGAGAAAAGATCTAGTTGTGCGAGACTATATTAACTCTTAAAACTAATTAAAATGATAGGAGATCTGATAGTTAGGTTGGATTCAAATTTTTCCATGTGATTCTGCAAATATTTTTTCCTTTGAGAAGTCATTGTGTCGTTTATTGAATTGCTAGATCTTTTAGAACTAAGCATAAAAATTGTTATTTGGGTCAATTTTATTATTTTTCTAGGATTTTTTGGACTTATTATTTTTATTTTGGATTTTGTTTTAATTTTCTTAATATTTTTGGATTTTATATTCTTTTGTAGTTTTTCTTGACCAAGATCTTGTAAACATCTTGAAGAGGCAAACACTATATATTTAAATTTCAAAGAATAAAATTGTAAATTTAAAATTTATATTTACAATTCTTTTTACTCATTAAAATTCTTGTGTTTTCTATGATATTGCTTTGTTATTAGCTTCCACATGCATCAGAAGCTAAACCAGAAAGTTGAAGGGATTCCCAGTAGTCTTCAACTCTTGAAAAACATCTGTTCAACATTTCATCACTCACCAGCTCCAATTTTGCAGGCCCCCGCTGTTCAAACATGATAACAAAATCTCATTACATTATGTGACGTATGTCATGCATAACCAAACATAGTAGTGCTCCTCCATGCATGCACCTTAGGGTGTTTTTTTTTGTCTTTGTAACATGCCCTCATTCCCTGCAGGAAAGCATATAATTAATTACAGACTGATAGTCACTAATTGCATTAAAGAAAATGAGAAATTACATTTGATGGAATCGTTTGTGTTCTTATCATAATTTATACCACCTCGTAAATATCATTGCCCACTGTTCTTCTCTTAACGTGGCAAGAAATGTCATGCTCACGGACAAGGCATTGATCAGGTCCTTGCGTTCGGCTCTCTCTAACCTAATCAACATGCACAAAATTTATAAATTCTAACTTAGTTAAGAGATTAGAAACTAATGACTTGATTAATATCCGTCATCATACCGATTTGAGGGGAATTTTTAGGCTTACGTACTGGACTGGCTGACTCGATCGATCGATTTGATTGTCTCAAGAATCCACTTTCCTACTCTATCTTCTGCCACACTCTCCTGAAACAAGTCAATTAGCAGCAAAATCTATTCATATTGCTAGCATTCCTAATAGTTGAGGCTAAAGTTTTTCTGTAATTAATAAGCTTACCAGTGATGATAGAATTTCTTCCAATGTTTTTCTTGGAAAACATTTGTTAATAATCTCGATCCAATCTGTTTAATGATGGCTTTAATATTCTTAGCTGATCACCGTCGTAGATATATGGACAAGCTCGGTATATTTTTCAAAAACCCTGATGATTACCTGCTATAGACACCATCCTCTTGCACATTTGGTTTGTGCAAAAACTTGCCGATAATCTTAGAAATTGTGTTGGTATCCGAAGAAGTTAATTATTCTCTCTAGTAAACTTTCCACTAAATGGAGATCCTATGACAAGAGAAAAAGATTTTAACCATGCAAACCTCCGAAGGAATATATAAGATCAAAATATATAAATTGTAAAAGTTCAAAGTGATACAAGAGCATCCTCTTTCTCTTGGGGTGAGAATTTTAGGTGTTGGGATTAAATTTGAGTACTGGCCTATACAAAGGTATTAGGAACCATGATGAAGCAGTACAAAAAAAAAAAAAAACTCATTAGGTTTTCAATTGAGATGCTATGATATGATCCAGTGATATATTAAATTAAATTAAATTTGCTCGCTACTATCAAATTCGACTCCCAAGTAACAAAAATTCCCAGGGAACCCTGAAAGAAAATATGATGCCCAATATCATCAACAAAAGGTCCAGGAATAGCAAACACCTATATATGTGCAAGTTCATGTATCAAAAGAGTTGATTCACATATGAAACTAGTTAAGGAATCAAGATTTGTAGCAGAAGCATACAGTGTTTTTAGTGGCAATCTGAGCCTTCCATGCATGGATAGCCCAGCACCAGCTCCCATCACGATTCCATCAATAAGTGCAAGCTTCAAGGCCCAATTGCATAGATTAAAAAATTAACAAGAGTGAAGAATTATATTCCTATGATATCATTGATGGTGCCAAATAACTTGTTTACAAGCCGCAGGCTTTCCATTTGCGGCAACTACATAGTCCAGCATGAGTTGTTTCTTGTAAGAATTTGCAGCATAACTCCAATGCCCTGCTTCATCCAAGAAGATCATAAACGTTAATAAATGATCAAACATTAATTCTCCCTTCACTTCAAAACTTCCATGAAGATAATTTTCACCTGCAACAATAATATATGTCGTCATTGCATCACCTCCTACACGCTATAAAAAACAGTGCTATTAGCATTGGATTTTAGCAACGGAACAAATCAGTTGCTGTTTTAACAATGAAATGTGTATATATGATTTTTTTGCCGGCAACAGATTTTAGTTTTATATGCAGCAAATGATTTTAGTCGCTAATCATCCCATTTTTTCAGCCTTTCCATTACCCTGCAAGACGGAGTTGAAGATAATGCTCATATTAGTTGGATAATAATGGCATTGGCAATGACAGATGAACGACTCACTCAGAGTTGAACCATTTTTCAATGTCCAATCACCTGTTCTAATATATGATTAAAACTCTAGCAAATCTTCTAATCAGTTCTTACCTACAATATCACAACTTTGACTTTAGGATCAACCTCGAAGGCATTCAACTCCTTGGTCATTTGAGAGATCTGTCAACAAAATAAATTAATTATTAATTGATAATACCATTCTGAATACCTCCAAAGCATACCTAGAAGAACATAGAGATAATAGCAGAAATATTTCTCTTTGAGTATTGGCTTTATGGCCTTCTTAATGATTATAAAAAAAAAATAGCAGAAATATGGAGTTTAATTGACTTACTTACAAGTTCTTATTCAAAATTCATTAGAAATGTTATAAGGTTCTCTTACGTATTAAAAAACCAACAATCAGCAGCTGTTTTGATTTTTTCGAATCAAACCAATTTTGCACCGTTCAAGAACTCTTCAATGTTAAACGACCGGG
>Ga0325405_1003579_pt1 | contig 15945 bp, 8 predicted proteins | sample PopdelMetagenome_21_FD_205663 | JGI IMG/M metagenome (GOLD analysis project Ga0325405, IMG submission 205663) | Populus deltoides microbial communities from Bellville, Georgia, United States - Xylem-Control-R2 | ecosystem: Host-associated > Plants > Phyllosphere > Stem > Wood/Secondary xylem...
TAGAAATTGAGTTTTTTTAATTTGTTATTGAATTACAAGTTAAGACCCCGTTTGTTTGCAGAAAAATGGTTTTCTTGGAAAGTGTGAATTCTGGAAAGGTAAATTATTTTCCGATGTTTGGTAGTGTTATGGAAAGTAAGTTGGAAAACACTTTCCAGTGTTTGGTTATGTTATGAAAAATGAGCTAGAAAATAGCTTATTGATGTTTTATTTTTTTCAAGTTTATTAAAATAATAAGGAACAAATCTTACAAATTAAAAAGTTGAATGAGAATGGAATTGAAAAAAAAATCTAATTTCATAAATTATCTCAAATAAAATAAATAATAATCAAAATAATAGAGATCAAATCTAATAGATAAAAAAAATTGAAAGATGATGAAATTAAAATAATAATAATAACTACAATTTCATAAATTATTTTAAATAAAATAAGTAATAATCAAAAGAATGATGACCAAATTTGATAGATAAAAAAATTCAATTTAAAAAATGATAAGAGAAAAGTAAATAACAATCATAAAAATAAGGACCAAAGTTAATATAAAAATCAAATTAAATCAAATTTTAAGGGATGAATTTGAAAAAAAAAGATTCAAACAAAATATATAGTAATCAAAAGTTTGAGGACCAAATTTGACATAATTAACAAATAATATGATATTTTTAAATTTTTCATAATTTTTAAAAAGTGTTTTCCGCCCAAAATAAAAGGAAAACACTTTCCTGGAAATCAAGCCAAATTTTCCTTTGACAATAAAGTGTTTTCCGTTGACCAACTTTTCTAATGACAAACAAACATGGTAAAGTTTAGAAACTACTTTCCGAGAAACAAACGCAAACAAACATAGTAAAGTTTGGAAAGTGGTTTCCCGGAAACCACTTTTCGAGAAACAAACGCACTCTAAGTGATACAAACCAAGTCAGGTCTGAATTTGGCCTTAAAATGTTATTGAATTACAGGTTATAAGATCAAACATATCTCTCAAACGATATATCAATTCAAGTTGAAATCTTACAGGGAAATACTAGACACATGAAACTATATTCTTGTAAATTTTCAAATCAAATGGATTTCTAAAACATATTATTTCATAAGATCGAAGTTACTAGATGAATATTGTCAAATCTGCAAAATTAGACTTTTACGTACTGTTTGAGACATATCTAGAGCTACAGGTGCAATTGTGTTGCAATTCAAGTTGTTATAGAGACTAAACATCTTAAGCTTTTTATCCATATATTGTAGGCATTATAATTCATCAAGATGAGAGAAAACAACATATTTAAATTCAGGACTGAAATCTGCCAAAAATATATCAAAATTGAAAATTCAAGCTACAAAGAGAAATTTTAGCATGAAGACTTTGTTTTTATTATCCTATTTTATTTATTTATTTATTTTTGAATAATTATTTTTAATTTGGGTTTGTTCTAACCCACTAGATATTATTTAGGGGTTTATAAGGCATTGTTTGGCATTGTGGTCCAACCGTGCTTTTGAAAAAACATGAATTGTTTTTGCTTCAATTTATTTTTTTTTGTATTTTTGGATCGTTTTGATGTGTTGATGTCAAAAATAAATTTTAAAAAAATAAAAAAAATAATTTTGTGCATTTCCGAGCAAAAAGTATTTGAAAAGCAACCTTTACCACACTCCCAAACAGGTAAGGGTAACATATAATTTTGATGCGTTTTGATGTTTTATATAATTTTGATTCATTATTTGACATATGTTAGTTGATTAATAGTTTAGACCCATTAGTTACAACCCAAAATGGGTCCATTAAGGTTAGTTAGATAAGACTATATTATGATTTTTTTACCTTTAAATTTAGACAGCAAGTTGAAAAATAAACGTTACTTTTCCTTTTGTTTATGACAAAACAATATTTCTTTGTAGGGATAAAGATCGTACAATGACTTATCAAAAATTAATTAACTTCGTTACGTCATTCGCATACTTAGGGTTCTTAGACATAAGGTTATCATTAGGTCCGAGTCTTTTTCTAAGACATTTGATTCTTAGGTATATTGTTATTTCTAAGTCAATGTTTTATCAAATCTGATTGTTGGTTTTCTGATTGTTATCTCTAAATTAAGATTTATTAAATTGCCGGGTCAAGGTTTATAAGGTTATATCAAATCTAATAAAAAAAATATGACCTATGGAGTTTGTTGGGTTTTTCTAGGAGAGTTGAAACTATTAAAAAAAACTCCCATTACTACAATTTTAGATGCACATAGGGTCATACCCGCACATCTAACGGTAACGCATATTATACCTGTGTCTTGGTGGGTCACATATATGAAACATGATAACCCATTAAACTGTGCTATTTTTGAAATTATATATTTTAATTGTGCTAACGTTTTTTCTATCCAGCAGGCTAGTTTGAAAAAAGAAAGGAAAAAACTCATAAACAGTGACAGTTTTTAGGGAAAAAGAAGGAATACTGACACGTATCAATGTATAATTCGTCATATGACTAATGTTGTTCCGGCAGCTCAATTTCTCCAGTGAAGACTCCGAGGGGGTGGCAGCTGAAAAGGACTGAAACGAAAAAAATAAAAGAGAAAAAGAAATGCACTCAATTAGGGAAAGCCTGAACCGGTCTCCCAGACACGTCATCTCAATGGCTTAGAAGCCCTCCTCTCCCTCTGTCAAGGGAAGGAACCGTACGCTGTGTTTCTGGCAAGTACACTGCACGCTAACCTCTTACAGTCGAGGACATTGTCGTCATTTAAGTTTTTTCATGAAAAAACCAAAACATCCCGTCGTCACGATTTCAGTTCGTGAATCAGAACGTCTAGGTTAAAAACTATGGTAAAAGAAAATCACTTTTGTTTTCTTTTCTGGCTGTTGTCTTCTCTCATTTCTCTTAGACAGGCTTTATGTTACAAAAAGAGAGAAACTATTTTATTTTATTTTATTTATACCAAATTCTGTAGGTATTTTACCTTAGCCTATCCGGTCATGACAATTTTCTTATAGAGGATTATTTGGAGTTCCTATGTCTGAATTTATTTTAACAGTGGCAATGCTCGCCATAACATGAAAAATAATTTTCGTCCAATACCAAAATCCCACCCTTCTCTCTCCCTATCTCTCATTTCTCCCTTTCGTTTGTCTTCCATTTCTCTCCTCATATATATATATATATTAAACAACAGCAGCAGCAGCAGCCAAATCTCATCATCCTCTCCTCTTTAAATCTCCCAATTCAATTCAATCAAATCCAGTTTCAATGAATTCTATTATTTTTATTTTTGGGTTTTGTTTTTTGTTCTTTTTCTTGTTTATTAGTTTCTGATTTGATACAATTTCTTGATTGAATTATTGAATCGACTTGGGTTTTGGATCCCTTTTTTATTTGTATTCTCGTAGAAAAAAATATGAGGGGCAGAGATGGAAGGATTGATGATGATAAATCTATGAGAGTATAAAAACAATTATAAGGATTTTATAATTGAATTCAATAAAATAAGTTACATAATAATAATAATAATAATAATAATTCAGGATGCCAGGATTAACACAGAGAAATGATCAATTTAGTAATGCAACATCATCCGGAGGCTCTTACTCAATTTCTGCTAATTCGTTCTGGTCTAAACACCGTGATGATGTTAGCTTCAATCAGCTCCAGAAGGTACTGGGCTGTTTTATTTCCCCTCTTAATTTGATTGATGGATTAGAGTGTCTGTTTTTGTATCTGGGATTGAATTAGATCACTGTTTTACTCAATTTTGATTTTTAATTGTGTTCTTGATTGGATCCTGATGTACAAATTATTCAGTGAGCTTGTTTTATTAGTTTTTGATGTGGGATTTTTGTTTTTCTCTTTTTTATTATCTGGGTTTTCAGTTTTTTATTGACTAGATCCGTTTTTAGCTCCTTGTATATAAATTCACTTCTGGAGTTCTGTGTTTTTATTTTCAAAAGAGAGATCGAAGTTTTATGTCAGTTACAATTGTTTATACTAGTGAGAATTGATAAGAGTCTAGGCAATGGAAATGGTGTTTCTAAAATAAAGACTGGCATTTTGTTACATGTAATCAGCAAGTTTTTTTTTAATATATAATTTTAAGTTTGTGTTTGGAGTATACAAGGTTTTGTTTATTTATTGTCTTTCAGTTTTTAGCCAACTCTTGTTGCAAGTTGTGATTAGTCATTGAAGAATTTTTATGTACTTGTGACAGTTCTGGAGTGAGCTGCCACCACAAGCTCGACAGAAGCTACTGAGGATAGACAAGCAAGCCCTGTTTGAGCAAGCTCGTAAGAACATGTACTGTTCTAGATGCAATGGGCTATTGCTTGAAGGTTTTATGCAGATTGTCATGTATGGTAAGTCTTTGCAGCAGGAAGGAGGTGCTGGGCACCTTCGTTGCGATATACTGGAAGCCTCAAAAAATCTAAATGATTGTGGATCACATGTAACAAATGGGTGCCAAGATGAAATTCAAGATCCATCTGTCTATCCTTGGGGTGGTCTAACAACCACGCGTGATGGATCGTTAACGCTTTTGAAGTGCTACTTGTTTTCAAAGTCTCTGAAGGGACTCCAAAATGTGAGTGCTAAAAAAATTTATTGTGCAATTCCATTGTCCCTTTCTAGTTTAGTAGCTGAACTCTTGCTTTTAAATCAGGTATTTGACAGTGCACGTGCAAGGGAGCGGGAAAGGGAATTGCTCTATCCTGATGCCTGTGGTGGGGGAGGTCGGGGTTGGATTAGCCAAGGAATGGCAAGTTATGGTAGAGGACATGGAACAAGAGAGACGTGTGCACTGCATACTGCCAGGCTTTCTTGTGACACATTAATGGATTTCTGGTCAGCACTTGGAGAAGAAACCCGGCAGTCTCTTTTAAGGATGAAGGAAGAGGATTTCATAGAGAGGCTCATGTGCAGGTGTGTTTGCCAATAGCTTATTCTTTATATACAACATTGATTTTGAAATCAGTGGAAAACTATGAGAACTGAAAGGTAGTTGGCCACTCTGCTTTTTTGGGGGTTGGAGCTTTAGATAACATTGAGACCAGAGGTGACCATATTGGTGAAACTGCCAAAGACAGAACAAAAGTTATTTGAAATCATGAAAAAAAAAACTCCGACTAGTCCGGCTTCTGAACAGTCTAGAAACTCCCAAGAGTGTGCTGTGCTTTGTAAGAATCACTGATGTCTTCTAGTTTATAAGTATTGTAAAATCAGAGCTTATATCTTCCCACCTCAACAGGCTTTCTAATGGAATCACAAACAAAAATATGTGGATGGCAATGCAGTTAGGAAGTGATCATTTACCTGCTTTGGATCGAACCAAATGGAGGGGAGTCATCTGCCATGACTGAAAGTTTTTCTCTTCAAGATATTGTACGTTCTGTTTGATGAAAAAGATGTGGTTAAATCTAAGGAAGTGATGAGTTTTAATGGACTAATAAATTATTCAAAGCTTCTTCATAGGGAACTCAAAATGTCTGTTGAAAAGCGGTCCATTTTCTGAGTTCATCTCAACTGATTATGCTCTCTTTTAGATAGTTTCTGTAGACTTTGTTGCTTTGGGGGCTTTGTAGCTAAGGGCTGAGTTTATTATTCGAATATCTATGAGAGCCTTGCAGATTCAAAGTGTAGTGGCTTGTAGATATTTTGATTACTAGTTCAAAACCGTGGATTTACTGTGAGTGGAACTTAATAGCTGTTGAATATGGCATCAAATAATAAGAGTTTTAGTGATGAATTCATCACATAAGACTTTGGCTGCTCTTATCTCAGCATTAAAGCATTAAACAAGTATAATTCTACAAGGCTGGATGATTAGGAAATATACAGCGCCCTAAGGGTACTAAAGGGGACAATTAACTCTACATATTTATCAAGGAAAATGACATAGCGGGTGTGGGAATGGACTAAAGAGTAGTCCGCCCTTCTTTTATCTGAAATAGGCTAAAAACTAAACTTAATACTCATTGTCGTGGTTAATTGGATTGTTTTATCACCTGGACTTCATTGATGAGGAAGTCCCTTTCTAACTTCCAACGAACGATATGTTTGCATGCTTTCAGTTGAATATGACATGGCACATGTTGGCCTCGTCATGCTTGTAGACTCTTTCTCATATGTTTTTCCTTAGACAAAGCAACTGTAATGCATCCACATGAGTTCAATAGTAGCCTATGTTGATGTCCTAAGAGTCAGAGGTCTTTGGTTCTAATCCATCAAACTTCACCAATGCCCATGGTTTGTGAGGAATTGTTCAAAAATTTTGCTTCAATTGGCATCACATGTTTAAGATATCTCTTGAAGAATCCATTGAAATTGTTCAACAAAAATTATAAGCTTGAAGCGAAATTTTTGTTTTTGATTTTTTTAGTGTCCTTCGTTGATTTTTTCTTCTTTTATTTCTCTGCAACCTTTTGGTTTACTTGATGGTTTGTGCACTTATATGCTGAAATGTTGATTATGTTATCATTGTAATTGTTTGAATTAACTAGACTCTAAAACTTTAGTTTTCTCTTCAACTGGCATGGATCTATCTTATCGTTTTCCTTCTTAATATTTGCTTATTTTTAGTTGTGACTATTTCTTGTATATCTAGCTATAGCCTCTTTCTCCTTACCCATGAGCTTGTACTTCCATTCTGCACGTTTTCGTGTTAGGTTCTTGTGTTGATTTGTTCTGTTTCTCTAAACAAATGTCTCCATCCCACAGGTTTGACAGCAAGAGATTTTGTAGAGATTGTAGAAGGAATGTTATTCGTGAATTTAAGGAGCTAAAGGAGCTGAAACGCATGCGACGAGAACCTCGCTGCACTAGTTGGTTTTGTGTTGCAGATACTGCCTTTCAATATGAGGTATATTTTCTTCTTCTCTGCGATTTTGTGGTTCTAAAGATATAAGATTCAAAAGAAACAAATTTGCAGAACAAATTGTGAAAACTCACCATGGATGTGACTAGTATGACCAATTATCTTAGCTATTTTCTCAGGTGTCTGATGATTCTGTCCAAGCTGATTGGAACCAGACTTTTTCGGACACTGTTGGATCATACCATCACTTTGAGTGGGCAGTTGGCACAGGAGAAGGAAAATCTGACATTCTAGAATTTGAAAATGTTGGCATGAATGGAAGTGTTCAAGTCACTGGTCTAGATCTTGGTGGTTTGACTGCATGTTTTATTACCCTTAGGGCTTGGAAAGTTGATGGCCGCTGCACTGAGCTTTCTGTAAAAGCTCATGCACTAAAGGGTCAACGATGTGTGCACTGCAGGCTTGTAGTAGGTGATGGTTTTGTTACAATTACTAGAGGGGAAAGTATCAGTAGTTTTTTTGAGCATGCTGAAGAGGCCGAGGAAGAAGAGGTGGCCCACTTTTTCCCTCAGGATCTTTATAATTGCAATAAATTTCTTAAAATATCCTTAGGGTTTATTATTAAATTCCTTTTATTTTTCTTGTACACTTATAGGATGATGATTCCATGGATAAGGACGGAAACGAATTTGATGGAGAATGCTCCCGGCCCCAAAAGCATGCGAAGAGTCCTGAACTTGCTCGAGAGTTTCTTCTAGATGCTGCAACAGTTATTTTTAAGGAAAAGGCATGTTTACAGACTTGAAACATGCTTGCTGTCCTTTTTCATATTAATTTAGAAAACAATAATTTGTTTGGAACTGTCATTTTCCATGTGATACCTATATGTCTCAATGTGCATGTAATCATCATTGCATGGGGGTGAATGTGCGGTAGGTTGTACATGGGGAAGGGGTGTGTTAAGAATGTGTTGGGAAGGAATATTTCTATATATATAAGAAAGGTGGCGGGACAGGGTTTTATCACTGGCTCACTAGATTTTAATTCAATCTGCAATAACCAAAATAGCAATGAATTGGGATTGAACCTGGACCTTGTAGAATTGCTCATTATGTTATAAATGATGAAACTAGAGTAAATTCTAAATGAATACGAGGGCTGTAAATACAGTAGAACCAAGGGGTAGGTTGAGATAATTTTTCAAGTTGATAAACAAAAACATTTAAAAAGTTTAAATTTCTCAGCAGATTTGTAGAACAGATGATCCTACTAGGGGCACCACATCTCTCTTTATAGCGACAGAGAAGGCCTAGGGAAATTTCTGAGGTCTCTAGCATGGTTAAATGTCTCCTTATAACTTCACTAAAATTGTGGTTAACCACCTCTAGGAAGCCCTGTTGGGACATCTAATGGAGCTAATCAAGGAATCCAAATAGTGCATGGTGATATCAATGAATTCTGTTTAAACATAGCATTTTTTTTCTAAGTTAACCTTTATGGTTACATATGTTACAGGACCATCTGGTGCTGCCCAAGAGTGCCTTATATTTTCTTTCTCAAAATTCAGTTATTTATTAGCTGGTATTTAAAAAGAGATTTTTCAGGAGTACCTTTGTCAACTGGTCATAAACCATGATTGTGCCTTCTGGCCACCTAAAAAAATGAAATTTACTGGCTGTTGGAGAAAACCAATAACTGAATGCACATTCCCATGTTCCTGAAAGAACATGGGAGGATGAACTAGCAACTTGTAGATTCTGTTTCTATGAGCACATGAAGTAATTGAGTGTCTGCATTTCAGTTTCAAATATTCTAAGACTCAATTTGTTGTTTCAGGTTGAAAAGGCTTTCAGAGAAGGAACTGCTCGCCAAAATGCACACAGCATCTTTGTTTGTCTTGCACTAAAACTACTGGAAGATCGGGTCCATGTTGCATGCAAAGAAATCATTACATTGGAAAAGCAGGTCTTAATACTTATGATTTTGATTAAGATTTCATTCGAGTATCAAAATTAGGACTGCTCATCTTTTTTCATGAGATGCATCTCTGATAATACAATTTTTCACTGCAGATGAAGCTTCTTGAAGAAGAGGAAAAGGAAAAGCGTGAAGAAGAAGAGCGCAAGGAGAGAAGAAGAACAAAAGAAAGAGAGAAAAAGCTTCGAAAGAAGGAGAGGTTAAAAGGGAAAGAAAGGGATAAAGAGAAGAAATGTCCTGAATCAAATGATATTACCATGCTTCCTGATATCTTAAAGGATGGATCATCACCAAGTGTTGATGAAGAACTGAACACCATCTGCTGTAGGGATTCACTAAGTGAAACAGGCAATATTTCTCTGTCCAGGCCTGGATCTCCTGACATTCAAGATGAACAGTTTTCATATGGATTTGAGACCTGTATAATGGAAAAAGATTCATATGATAGTCCTGATGGGAAGGTTGCAAATTTGAAAGAAGGGACTGGCCCTTTTTCAACTGAACAAGCAAAATATTCTCGCCGAAGATTGAAATTGCGGAAAGAAGTTCAACTTGATTCTTTTTTGAAGTGGCCTGATAGACGCCGATTTGCAGTTATTTCAGAAAGTGGGGCGGTGGTTAATAGATCAGAGTTAAGACATCACAGTGATGATTGTGACACTCCTTCTAGGCCTGTTAATGGATTGTATAGGCAGTCAAGGATCAATGGTCCAAAGTCCAATGGTCGAAATTGTGGCCTCAAGTTTAGTGAAAACTTTCATTGTCCCCACAACAGGATGAATGATAGATATGACTTCCATTCTTGCAGCTGCCACCAGAACATTGAATGCAGGGTAAAGGTTGAACCACATGTTTCATCATTAAGAGTGGACCGAGAGAGCAAATCTGTTGGCAAGTCAGAAACAGTGATGGATATGTCCAAGCAGTTCTATCGTGGTAACAAATATAGTCCAGTAGATCACATCCGTGAAGGTTGTGGAAGAATCAAAAGCAAATCCAACATGGGAAACAATCCTAAGAAAGTTTGGGAGCCTGTAGAATCACGAAAGAAGTATTCTTGGAGCAGCTCAGACTCTGATGTCATCATGAGCTCATCTACTAAGGTTGAAGCTGTGGATCTGGATAGTAAACTCTTCAAGTCATCTGGTGAGACATGTTCCAGTGAAGTTACTGGAAATTCCATTGAAATTGATCATGATGAGAATAACATGAACGAATCAAGGGACTGTAGCCTTGAAACTGTTGAAGACTGCCAGGGTGGATACCATGAGGAAGTGAATGGTTGCTACTCAACAGAAACTGCTTATGAGGAAATCATTTCATGTCCTGAAAAAAATTTCGCATCGTCTGAGACTTCTGATCCTAGCATTGGAAGCACTTTGAGTTCTGATAACTGTTCATCTTGCCTTAGTGAGGGAGATAGCAATACAGTTTCTTCAAACAATGGACATCTCGAATCGTCTTCCACTTCAGATTCAGAAGATGCCTGTCAACAATCAGAAGGAAGAGAAACTTCAACATGCAGTGGAAATGCTTTCTCCAATTGTAATGAAGTGGGGCTGGACAAGAGACCGAGTACAAATGGAGCTGAGGTGTTTGGAAGCAGGGAACCTTTTGTGCTTCAACCAGATGGTCGAAGAATGAACATTTTGGGAAATCTGCCGACAACTACTGTCCAAGATCCTGAAAATGGAATACCTGCTGTCAGTAGGGGTTTGCAACATCAAGTTGTGTTTCCACCTTTACATAACCATAACTTACAGTTTCCAATGTTTCAAGCTCCTTCAACAATGGGCTATTACCATCAAACTCCAGTCTCTTGGCCGGCAGCTCCAGCAAATGGATTAATGCCCTTCCCCCATCCTAACCATTATCTATATGCTGGTCCTCTTGGCTATGAGTTAAATGGAAACTCCCGCATTTGTATGCAATATGGTTCAGTGCCGCATTTGGCAACTCCTGTGTTTAATTCTGGTCCAGTTCCGGTGTATCAGCAGGGAGAATACTTGAACTCAGAGGTTCGAACAGAGACACGAATGATGCAGGAAAATTTAACTGAAGCTAATAAGGAGAGGATGGTTCCAGCCAGATCACATTCAAACGAAGCACCACCAAGTGGAGAAGGTGGGAAAATTGATAATTCTGCCAAATTGCACAACAGTAATACTGGATTTTCCTTGTTCCATTTTGGTGGACCTGTCGCTCTCTCAACAGGATGTAAGTCAGATCCTGTACCTTCAAAAGATGGAATTGCTGGAGATTTATCTTCAAAAGTATCGGCAGATGAAAATGATCCAGCGTGCAATAAGGAGACTGCTATGGAAGAATACAACTTGTTTGCAGCAAGTAATGGCATAAGGTTTTCATTCTTCTAATATATTCTTAAGAAGTTGTGAGGTGGTTGTTTGGTACCCTATCTTCTTATTTCGTATTGGAAGTTTGATCACCGTGTAAGCCAGTAGACAATAATCTTCCTCCGAGAAATTCCAATTTTAGCAATGGTTCTCTCAGTTGAGTGATATCCATTTTGGCTCTTTTTTATTTCCTTTTTATTTTTTTTTTATGTAGAGAGAAAAAGTTGGGAGAGGTATAATGTTTAAGGTTTCTGCACGAGGTCAGCTTTTTTTTTTAAAAAAAAAAAAAAAAACCGAAGCATCCCCCCTCCTTCCTCCTAAGCATGTCAGAACTGAAATCATTTGATTTTTTTTCGACTCTTGTTTTACTGTTGAGATTTGGCTATGTTGATAGCTAAAATTGGTTGAATGTATATGAAGGCCGAGCATTGCTTTCTTTTCTCGACTTCACATGATCAAATTAATTAGTGCGCAATATGGAAGCCATTTGCCCGCTGAAATACTTTAGTTGTATCATATCTTGGCGGGTTGAGGCTAACATAATTTTCCGGCTAGCAAACCTTGACGCCGGTGTCATTCCACTTATTTAAACAGCCGGCTTTTTATAAAATTTTAATTTTAAATTAAATTTTTAGTGTCTTTGAATATTTTAATGTGTTGATGTTAAAAATAAATTTAAAAAATAAAATATATATATTATTTTAATGTATTTTTATGTCAAAATATATTATGAAAAACAATTTCTACTATACTCTCAAATAGACCTTTCGAGGACAATCAATAATAACAGAATTGTGCATATCCAATACGGACAATCCCAAAAGCGGGGTATTAGGGGGGTTCACAAAACTTATATGAAAGAATTAACTACTAGATAGATGTTCAGGCTACACCGCGGGCTGAGGTAAATTTTTTTCTAGCATAAAAGAGGATGCTCAGATGATAGCATTTTTAAAAGAGTAAGAAAAATCTAAGACCCAGGTTATTGATTCAAATGAATTCAATAAGCTCGGTTTATTTAAAAATATGACTATAAAAAAAAAATCCAAATCCAATGACATTAATAATAATAAAACAAAAACAATGTAAAAAAAATGAATGTTTGTCAATATTATAAAAAAATACCCTCTAAATATTCTGAAAATATCTCAACAATATTATTTGAAAACAAATCAAAAATTAAATGAGAATATGATAACTTTATAAAAAAAAATAATGAAAAAAAATATGAAGCTCAATTATCAGCAAATCAAATGTTGAAGGATAAACATAAGCTTTTTTCTATAAAAAAAATCCTGACTTAAGTCGACATGCCAAATTTGGATTCGATCATGAGATTGAGATTATTTTGTAGTAAAGAAAAGCAAACTAAATAATAAAAGGCAAAACTTAAAAAAAAATCAATTAAAAAAGATGTTGAAAAAAAAAAGCCAAGATCAATCTAAGTTAATTCAACTAACACGTAACCAAGACATGATATCAAAATAACTTTTTTTTTTGGATTCGAGGAAACCTCATCCTCCCGGAAAGCGCACTTTGTGGGCCCAGGTGAGGAAGTAAAACTCCGGCTGTCCCAGGCTCTTACAAGAGGTGCACGCCCTGACTCGAACTCGAGACCTGCTGTGCAAATCTCAAACCCTTTGCCATCACGCTACACCCCTTGGGGACATATCAAAATAACTCTAAGGAAGGAAATCAGAAAAGATCATGAGGCACAAGATTCAATAACCTAATGTCAAATGATAAAATTAAAAAAAATCAATTTAAAAATACAAAATAAAAATATCAAAGTCAAATTGAACTAATTTTCAAAACCCGTGACTAAGGTCATAAGATCGGGATTACCCTATAAAAGGCAAACAAGAAAAATCACTTAGCAAAATTCATAATCATTCAAATATCAAGGGATGAAATTAAAAAAAAAAATCAATCAAGAAATGGATAAAAAAACAAAAAAATTGCAATAAAAAAAATAGAGATCAAATCTAGTATAAAAATTAAATGAAATAAAATAAAATAATAAGAGATAAAATTAAAAAATAAGATAAATCAAGAAAAGGATAAAATAAATAGCAATCAAAAGAATAATAACTAAATTGGATACAAAAATTAAATAAAATCAAATGCTTAATAATAAAATTGAAAAACAAAAACAACTTTAAAAAGCATTAAAAATAAAACAAATATCAATCAAAAGAATAAGAATCAAAATTGATACAAATACAAATTGACATAACACATTTTATTTTTGAAAAAGCAAGTGCAAAACTTGAGGCGCGAAGAGAGAAAAGAGGGAGGAGAAAAAAATACTCTGTCAAGGCCACACTGCTAGTCTTTCACCAACAAGCGCTCCATAACCTGGAAGAGCTTAGTGAGCTGCTCCCAATGCCGCTGCGGAAGTCGGTATTCCTAAAGTATGTATGTGTTGCACACACTAGCTACTTTTAATTTATAAATAATATTTTATATTTATTAAAAATATTAAATTGTCTGTTAATCAACTTGATTATAACAAAAAACAATTAGGATGAAATACATAAACACCTCTGGACAATAGTGTAAATTGTTTTGCTTACAAAGGTAATCTAGTAATTTCATTGTATTTTAAAAAGTGAAAATTAAAAAATAAACCCTACTTGGTAATTTTAATTTTTTTTGTTTTTAAAAATAATTTATTCATTACACGGTGCTAAAAAAATATTAAAAAACCAAGTTGTTCTAAATTTTTTTAATAATTATCAATGAACCTTATAAAATAATTGTATTACCTCCTTAGCCAATTCAATAATTTTATCTTAAAAAGGAAAAATAGTTATCACAGAGTTGAATGTACGCGAAGAACAAGCACTCTTAATTATTTTTTTTAATTTAATTTAATAAGCTACAAGGTTTCCGTACAAAACTCAAACGTATGAATACGACCTTGGAAAATATTAGAAAAAGTTCTCCCAGGACCAAGGCAAAATGCTAAAAATTATCAATCAGTGCAGTTTTTGAATTTTAAAATGATGAGTGGTTTGTTATTGGTAGCTTTCTTCTTCTTTTTTTTTTTTTTTTTCTCTCCTCTCTGAAAAGATATATATTCATCCTTTTTGTTTTTAATGTTTCAATTTAATCTTTATTTTTTTTATTTTTATTTGTTATATATATTTTTTTTCAATTTAGTTCATAATCTTTTGATTTTTGATTTTGTTTTTCTTTAGCTCTTTTGTTAAAGTTTCATTAATTTTCAATTTCATCTTTTAATCAAAGTTTATGGTGTATTATTTATTTTCAACTTGGTCCTTATTGTTTTGATTGTTTTTTTAAAATTTATTTTTCTTTTCAATTTAACTTTCTAATTGAAAAAATTTTGTTGCCATTCATTTATTTTTTTTATTTTGATTTTTACCCTTATTGTTTTAATTATATATTTTTTATATCCTTTTATGTAATTGATTTTTATTCCCTGTTTCATCTATTAGATTTGTGAGTGATTAAACTTCATGATTTTTTAGCTCATTTTCTTTTAAGGTTTCATCGTTCAACATTATTTTTTTTAAAAAAATTGGCTTTATTGTTTTTCTCAATTTATTTTCTATTAAGTTATCCCGATGTCATGACTTGTGCAACAAATTTTATAGGTTAACCTGGATTGACTTACTTCTTATTACCCAAATTACATGTAGGGACAAAACTAATAAATTTTAGTTAGGGTTGCTATCATAAAAAATATAAGGTTAGTAAATATTTTATTTTTGGAAGGATTGAATGCATAATTATGAAAATTTTAAAAATTTAAAGACAAAAATTAAGATATTTTAAAACTTTAGGGATGCCAAGCTCCCCCCAAAGCAGAACATAGGTCCATCCTTGATTACATGTTTATAATGCTAACTCGAGTATTTTTTTATTTAATTTTATACTTTCAATATTATTTTTCAAGTTATCGAGATCTTTACTTTATTGAAATTTTATTTGTTTATTATTTTTGTTTGTTTCTTTATCATCTAAATAAATTGGGGTCAACTTATTAAACCCGGTCAGCCTTGTACCTAAATTGTTTTTTTTATTATTATTTCTTTTAAATGTCTTTGTCACTTAGACTATCACTATCTTTTTCTTGTTTTTTTTTAATTTTAATTTTGGTTCTATTTTAATTAATACCTTTTTTGTAATTATTTTTTTAATAACTTTTAAACTTATGTTTATATCACCTAGACTATCACTACCTTTTTCCTTTTTCTTACTTTAGCTTTTTGTTTTAATTTTTTATGTATTTAATTTTTGAAGATTTATACATTTTTTTATGCTTAATATAGATGAGCTTTTTTTTTAAATAAAAATATTTAATTTAGTATATACAATCTTCCATCACATTTTTTTTGTTTATTCGGTTTAATTAATTTTATACATGTATTAATTTTTATTATTTTATTAAAAATTTTGATTTTAATAAATAAATTTATTAAACACAATTAAATATGAGTTCAATATTACAAAATCAAATATCTTATTATTCTATATTTGTCTCTTGATTTTTTCATCTTTATTTTTAGTCCTAATTAATAACTTTTTTATTTATTTATTGACTTAAATAGTTTTTAATTTATTTAATTAAATACATAAAATTTTAATTTAGACTTAAAGAATTTTTAATGTAAAAAAAACACGTCAAAGAAGCAGGCATCCTCAAAAAAAAAAAAATATATTGGAAAAAAAAAATTCGACTTGCAAATATAGTGCGGGTTAAAAAGCTATTGAAGAGATCTTCAAAAACACAGGATTCCAGGACTATCAAGTGAAGACACCCATAGTCTTTGGAAACCAAATAC
>Ga0325405_1003580_pt1 | contig 15939 bp, 11 predicted proteins | sample PopdelMetagenome_21_FD_205663 | JGI IMG/M metagenome (GOLD analysis project Ga0325405, IMG submission 205663) | Populus deltoides microbial communities from Bellville, Georgia, United States - Xylem-Control-R2 | ecosystem: Host-associated > Plants > Phyllosphere > Stem > Wood/Secondary xylem...
AAAAAAACACTTTAAATTACGACCGGCAGAATTAATTACGTAAATGCTTTGATCCCGCATCCACCACGCCCTAAACTCTCCTCCTACGTGTCGGTTTGTGCCATGACTTTAGGATTACACGTGTCTTTCTATCAATGGTTCTGTTCCCAGTTTGTGTCCTTATCAGCTGCCCATCACCCCTGCATCACTCTCTTCTAACCGTTTATTTCCACTGATGGGCTGCACTTTTTTTTTAGTTTTTTTAAATTATTTTGATGCCTTAATATTAAAAAATAAATTTTAAAAAATAATAATAAAAATATTATTATAGGATATTTTTAAATAAAATAAGACCTGTGTATGCTTTTGTCAACCTATGCATGAATTTAGCTGAGACAACATGGGTGATTAGGTAATCACAATAGTAAAATTACTAATCAACCCCTTCAACTCTATTACGTGTCAGATCATAATCCGGGGTTAAGATAAAGTCCCTCGGTTTTTAATTCTTGCCCTAAATACCCATCAGAAGTGGTAACTGTCCTTATAAAAGAAGGATCATGCCACCTCAATGCAACATTTGAACCACCTCTCTAAATTGTAGCATGTTCTCTGATAATAAACCCTCTAAATCATCTCAGGACTCCTCAATTTCTCAAATTCGCCACTCCATTAATTGATGGAAAGCACTGATTCATCCACAGGAGGTGCCGGAGGCGGCGGCGGCTCTCAACAACCAAACCTTCCACCAGGGTTCCGGTTCCACCCCACAGATGAAGAGCTAGTTGTTCACTACCTCAAGAAAAAGACCACTTCTGCTCCTCTCCCTATGGCGATTATTGCAGAAGTTGATCTTTACAAGTTTGATCCATGGGAATTACCAGGTTACATATCCAAATTTGCTGACTTGGAAATCCGATTCTTATTACTTATTGTGTGCTATTATATATACATATAAAGCCTAATAAATGGTGGGTTCATCCTATTTTCAGCTAAGGCCACGTTTGGTGAACAAGAATGGTACTTTTTTAGTCCGAGGGACCGGAAGTACCCTAATGGAACTAGGCCAAACAGGGCAGCAACTTCAGGGTATTGGAAGGCTACGGGAACTGATAAGCCAATATTAACTTTAGGTGGTACACAGAAAGTTGGGGTAAAAAAAGCCCTGGTCTTCTATGGTGGTAAGCCTCCTAAAGGGATCAAAACCAATTGGATCATGCACGAATACCGGTTAGCTGATAACAAAGTCAAAAACAAGCCACCAGGATGTGACTTGGGAAACAAGAAAAACTCTTTGAGGGTAATTAGTGATCACTTTGTACCGAGTTTTTTATTACATATGTATTGTCTTTTCACTTTGGATACTTTTCGAAAACACAGTAAGACTAATGGTGATTACTGTTTTTTGTTTGTTTGTTTGTTTTTACCTTTCTTTGTAGCTTGATGATTGGGTGTTATGTCGAATATACAAGAAAAACAACACACATAGACCAATAGATCACGATAGAGATGATTCTGTGGATGATATTCTTGGATCAATACCGCCTTCGATACTGGTTGGTAACCATCAGAATGGAACACTTCATCTTGCTAAAGGCACAAATTATGAGATATTGCTTGACAATGACCATAATTTATTCGAAGGAATAATAAGCAGCAATGATGGCATCAGAAGCGGCAGTTCTATGTCTCACGTGGCTTCTTCAGTATCCAAGCCAGATCACCTACCCATGCTTCCACTCAAAAGAACACTCCCATCACTGTATTGGACCGACGAGGACATGGCTGTCCCTTCATCAAGTAAGAGATTTCAAGGGGATATTAATGGAGATGAAAGTGTTGTGGGGAATGATGGGAATAGTTCCATAGTTACTCTTCTCAGTCAACTTCCACAGACATCTCAATTGCACCAACAGACAATGCTGGGGTCTATGGGAAATGGAATTTTTAGGCCACCATATCAAATTCCAGGCATGAACTGGTACTCTTAAACTAATCTTAATTCATTGGTCTATGCATATATTATATTTAGACCTATGAATCCATTCCCAGTGGATAATATGAAGCATTCAAATAGTGATCAAGTTATATACTTGTTTATATAGACGGTCGTTGATTGATTAGTAGTTGTATCAGCTTTCCATTGGGGGTACATTGAGATTTTGATTGTTAGGAAGAGATTAGAGAGTCATTCAGTGGCCTCCAGTTTCTCCAAATGAAACATGTAGCTGCCAATTTGAAGCGAGGCCGTAGATACAATTCATAGAGATGGAGATATTTATATATATATAGTTGCATATATATTCTGTAAATGTTTGCTCTTATTATACTGTTATTAAGGAAGCAAAGAAAAATAGGAGGTGGGATCCTGATATTATAGAAAAATAAAATTGTTGATCAGTGATGTATATAAAATTGGTTTGCTTTACGATTAAACCTTGTATGCACAACAGTTTATATTTATTAAAAGTTTCTTAATTATTCCAATAATACATATTATTGGTCATGGTTTGCCTTTGTTGTATATTTGTGTTCATCTTGATCATTTGATAATTAAGATTGTGCAATGAGTTCCTTTTATTGCTCAGTGATGCTTGGCGTTTAAAGATGGCATGCTTGACTCTTTTGCATAATTTTTTGTTGAATGCATAAACCCTAGAAGGTAAAAGCTCTTCGTTCTTTCAGTTACTTTATCTTTTCCAGCCACGTTCATGTTTGTGAAGAATCTGTAGAGAAGCATGTATGAATTCTGATTATGGCACTGGTATAATTTTCTTATGGGTTAATACATATTTTTTGGGTTTGTAGCAGATCTGGAACACCATATTTCTTCGGAAACTTGATTTGTTCTTGGATTTTCCTTTTTTTCTTCAAAATACAACTTATTGCAAGAAAATAGTCCGAGACTTTGTGATTACTATCTTCCATGCTGGAGCCTATAAATCCTGAGAAACTTGATAAATTTTCAAGTATGGAATGGTTTCATTCAACTGTTTATAATAAGGACAAGAATGATCATTAGCATTCATAAGCAAATATTTAATCATTGTCTGAGAAATCAAGAAAAAGAAAACAAACGGGCTAATACGATTGAAATGGACCGATCTTAATTACTATTAGTGACTTGTTTTTATTGTTCTTGTCTAGCTCTATGGTCTTGGAGTTCCTCTACCAGCTTATTTTATTACCATTGATCAAATAGAAACTGATTAATACATAACAAAAATTGTAGATGACACAAAGTAGTCCAATGTTGGTGATGTATCAGCTGCAGATGTTTAATATACTATAGGAACGTGACAAGATTAATTGACACACATTCTTGTCGCATGAGAAAGATTGATGATCTCGTGAGCAATAAGCAAAAACAAAACAAAAAAATTGATAAGTCGAAAATGAAGTTTACTGACCACTTCTTGGTTTTTCCTTGTGCAAAACTATCAAAAAATTATATAACTTAAGGACTAAGGTATGTCTTAATGCTGACTTCACAATCGTGAAATTTATTTGCACAAACAAATGCCAAGATTTGTTATTTTCTCAAGAAAAAAAAAAAGGAAAGAAAGCTAAGATTTAGCTTGTTTGGATTGTATCCATACACATCTCTTAATTTCTTGAAAGATATTCATGGATAGTTCCTTGCAAGAATTTTCCATCAACTTTAATTTGTATGGAAATTAAGCTAGGAGTCTGTGCACATGAGAGAGCTTTCTGATATATGCTTCTAGAGAATTAAAGCAGCTATAGCAGGGGATCGAATTTACAGAAAGTTGATTTTCATTTATTCTAAGAATTAATTAAATATATTGCATCTTTGGTGTAATCTCCAAAAGAATGCTAGATATTTAAGGGTGGGTGTCCTTTTCTTGATCTCATCTGGCTAGTGATGAATGAATGATTAGACATAGCTAGCTAAGTATATTCCATGACCTAGAGGCGAAGGTCGCACAAATATTGACAACAAGAGGCTACCTGACAAATGGCTTTTATCTTGCTGACTATGGGACCATCTCACCATCATCATCAAAAGGAATCATTATCTTAGAACCACACAAAATTATTATCTCCTCTAATTGCATTCCTTTCCAAGGAAAGAGTACAGAACAGCTTTCCAAAGAAATTAATTTATTACTGCTTAGTTTTGGAATGTAAATTGATATTTTGACAGAATTTCCCATTATCGTTGGACCCGAATCTCTTTTTTAGGATTATGCTTTCTATTAATTAGGCCTTGAAAGCTTTGCAAATATGATTTAGAGACGAATACCGGTTATAACATTTAGCTTCCACGACAATCTTTTTTTGACATGCATGCTTTCATGTGGCTTTCCTGTGATCGATGCTTTAAGAACATGAAATATTAACAAGTTGAGTGGTTAATTATCAACTTATCAGAAAGAAAAGAGGGGGTTCTCATTGATGAAGGTGCACCCAGGTCCTTCTTTCTTTCTCTGATCAGAGAGGTCTTCTTGCACCCAGGTCTTTCTCTCCAAAAACAAATGGTCATTTTCAACGTAGATATGCAGAGATCAGGAATGCTGTTTCATTTTCATAAATGAAGGTGCCGAAAAGGATGGGGTTCTCATTGATGAGGCCATGGCCAGCCAACTAATATTCTATACAATCTTTAGGCCCATGATTGAGCTTGAAGATCTGTCAAGAGGGATTAACATCTTATTTTATCTGCGACCCACAAACTGACAGATGCTTCCCTAGCTGTTCCAGGCAGCTGAAAAGTACTCTGGACCATTGATGATTTCTAGTTGACAAGGGCCAAGTTGCCCCATAATCCTAGCTTGTTATGGCAAATGGTAGGCAGCAATGTCTAGCTCATAGTTGAACATTTAGCCATGCCCCCACAGAGAAAAAAAGGCAGGAAGATCAAGCTTATTAATCATACTTGCCAGTCATCATCATTACATGAATGAATAAATAATTGAGGATTTGGGTTGCGTATAGCTGGCAGTGGGTTGGGCTTGGAATAACCGTGGGTATATACGTCATTCTTGGTGTATTATGGTGAAATGTTACAGAGTAATTTTTAAAAAAAATTTTAATTAAAAATATATTAAAATAATTTTTTTTAAATCAACACATAAAATTATTGAAAAAGAAAACTAAAATATAATTTGAAAAGCATAAACTATAATGTCGAATGGAAACTTCATTTAAAAACTCTATTTAAAATCTATAAGCAAATTCTCTAGAAAATAACATGCTCCTTTGGGGGAAATAAAAAAACATAAAAAATAAAAGATAAAGAAGAAGAAGTAGAAGAAGCCAGGATGCCAGATATGTTTGGTTGAGCTCATGCAAACACCTGCCTACCCTAATGAGAGTCGGTGGCCTAGTTAGGGGCCCATTGGGCTTTAACGAGAAAATTTCTTCCGAAATTGGGATACAAGAGAAATTAAAAAAAGTTACTGAGGCAGTGTTTGGTTTTTGGTATGCCGTGTAATTTGTGTTTTTAAAAATTTAAATTTTTTTTTAATGAATTTTTTTAATGAATTTTTTATATATTAATATCAAAAATAATTTTTAAAAAATAAAAAAAAAATATTTTAATATATTTTTAAGTAAAAAAATACTTTAAATCATTATCGGTACCACAACCCCAATTCTTAATCATTTATGAATATTATAAAGTAATATTATAAAGTATTGATTAGCGGTTGAAGTTGAATTATACTATGAAAATACCAAGAGATTTCAATCAAGCGAGGTGTTTACTGTAAAAAGAAAAGGTTGAGGTGTTTAATAAACTAGAATGTTTGAAATCCAATTTATTTGAGTTCTTGAAGGAATAATCAAATGTTAGATTTTGTTACATTAAACACTGTTTAATGACCAAAAAACAGTTCATGTTTTTCTAAGATTAATGCTCTTTCATTAATTTATTCTTAATACGGTTTTTTTTTAATTATTAAGGAAAAACATGCATTTTTTAATGTAAATAAATTAATCCTTAAATTAATTTTTACATATCGGTGGTGAGTCATTTTCTAGTCATAGCTATAGTTAGATCTCTTAATTGATGCATTGATGGGGGGGAAATTCAATTTTTTTTTCAAAATCAAAACTAGAACAATAAATAATAAGTTAAAGTAATTAACATTAGGGTTAATTTCCTCTCTTTTTGAGAGATCTCAAATCCCCTTTGTAATAAAAAAAAATCTGAAATGATAACATGAAATAAAATTAATTATAATTTACATCAAACTCCCCAATGAATATATATAGAAAAACAAACAAATGAGATTCCGTAACTTTCCTTTAATTTATTGGTCATTATATATTTTAAATTCCTTTAAAACTGAATCGGCGAAGGGAGTATAAATATCACTAATTAAGAAAAAAAAATAAAGAAACTAAAGAAGAAAGAAGAAGAGAAGAAGGTTCCATTCAAAATCTTAGGTGGAGTTGGTGCTTGCGAGTTGCGAGTTGCGAGTGCTTGTCAAGGAAGCCACTAATATTCCGAGTTAAACATTGTGGTTTGGCAAGTACGTAGTCCAACATTTGAAAGTCAAAAACAAAGGTTTGAATCCATCAAGCCTCGAATGACACACTACCAAGTGTTTAACAAGTCAAGGTCTTCTTGCCAAGCCAACCATATGGAATCATGAGAAAATCTTTAAGAACAGCCTTGTCATTGCATTTCTGTCTAAAAAGCTTTTAACATGTGATAAACCATCTGTGGCAACGCAATTCTTTGCATAGCCAGCTCAAGATCATACCTCTCTCTCTCTCTCTCTCTCTCTCTCTCTCTCTCTCTCTCTCCCCCTCTCTTGGCTCACAAAATGGAATCCATGTCTCAGAAACAGGCCGCTAGGGGAAGGTTACAGCTTCCAACAAGACAAGCACTCGGTGAGGGCAGTAGGGTTAGAAGAATTAATAATCAAGTTGTATCGATACCTCCTAGGCCACGCTCAAGTACCTGTACGTGCTCAAACCGTCCGGGGTCGGTCAGGTGTAGCAAGCATGGCTACATGGTGCCCGGTGACAAGTTGATCAGAAGACATCAAGCAAATAAAGAGATATTAAGAAGGGCATTAGCACCACCAAATCGGAGGTTAACCCTTCGGTGGTTTAACTTCCGGCCAACGCCTAGTCGGCTTTCTAACATGTCCATGGCCTAGTTAATTTGCAATATCTTGCCTCTTCTTTTTTCTTCTTTTGTGAGTGAGTTTGAACAGATGGCTGTTCTGTATTTTTCTCAAAAAACGATTTTGTCTATATGTGAACTAATTAACAGCAGTTTTTTTTTTTTTCAACATCTTATGACTACATGACTACTACATTAATATGGCATCGTTGTTTTTCAAGCTTCTGGGAAATCATATATCTGCTTGGATAGTCAATGTAATCTTGACACTTTCATACGGTATTGGTATGCTTCGTTGAATATTCAACTGAGAATAATAAATTAGTTCTTGAAGTTGTGTTGAATTTAGAAATTCACAAAGCTGCCCTTTTCTTGGTGTTAAAAGGAGGGATGATTTGGTATTCTCCAAATTTCATTAAGAGAAGAAAAATCCCAGAAAATAAGAGTAGTTAAAGCTAAAAATTATTGAAGTGCTTTTTAGAGTAGGAAAAGCTAAAAATTATTGAAGTGCTTTTTCAAGTAGTAAAAGCAAACATTTAGTGCATTTTGAAGATGATATGTGGACGAGGGCGCATGCAGCCACAATGTGCACGGAATCATGATCTAGCTGGATTAGAGCAGTGGACGCGTTTTGAAGTCAAAAGATATATAGCTGGGTTAATATGAAAGATGTGTGTGTGTGTGTGTGTGTGTGTGTGTGTGTGTAATAATTTAAATTTTTTATTTTTTTAATTTAATTTTTTATATATATATTTTTGAATTTGATATGTTGATATTAAAAATAATTTTAAAAAAATATTATTTTGATATATTTTTAAATGAATAACATTTTAAAAGACAACAGTTATCATATTTTCAAACATTTGTTTAATCCATCTTTTTTTTTGGTTTTTTTATATTTTTTTAATATTAATTTATTTCTTTTTTTTTCTTTTTAATCTGTTAAAGCTAAGAGTAAATCTTATATTATTATTTTTTATTAATATGAATCTCTAAACCAGCTTAATATATCTCAATTAATAGTATAAACCCTAAAATTAACCTGTAACAAATCCTATATTGTTTTGATTTGAAATGTTGTTATTTGTCTCGGCTGAGATTCAGTATCTAATTATTGTTTTTTTGCGTTAGAAAGAAGAAACGAATAACACGTAATTGATGATCAGGGTTATCTTGAGTGATAATAGAACCTACTACAATTGTCTGGATTGTTGGAATGGAGACAAGTAGTGAATCATTCAATCAAAAGCCTCTTTATGTCCCGGTTGCTCCATCATCCACTTTCTTCCCTTCTCTAATAGCACTGCGACTGCAACTCGTTTTCTTTCTTATGGAAGAGGGCAACTGTGGTTGCAGATAATCATCATTGTCTTTGTTAACCGTGCCTGCCTGCAGATTTGAGATTGAAGCTGCCATTGGAATGGTGGGTTTTGAAATTGTATTTCATTTGGGTGATCAGGCATTTCTTTATATATGCTTACCTGGTAAATTCTTCTATGTTTCATGGAAACTTTCCATTACTATGATTTTTACAGCTGTTAGGAAGTATCTCAAGAAGAGTATAATAATCATCAATAAACATAAATACGCAAGGTTGCAAGATGCGTGGGGTATATACGATAGCCAGTCTGTCCAGCAACTTTCGGCATTGCTATTCTTGCATCAAGATATGGGGTCACGCTGTGGTCTCCTCTGTCAAAGCCCTCATGACAGCATTGAGCTGAGCAACTATCCCGTTTTCTATATTGCTCGTGATTTTTTGCACTTAATCTACTCCTGTGAAGAGAAAAAAAAATGGGTTAGAAAAGGAGAAGACAACTCAAAGCATATCATAACTTCTTGTGCGGCCATTGGTGTATCCAAATAAGACAGTATAGAACAGTTATGCGGTATACCTCAGGGGAACCTTTGGACAGAGAACTGGAAGAAGCTTCTACTGTTGCCTCTGATATTCGTGCTTCTGATTTCTCGTTTGAATAACTACCAAAGTGAGAAAAAAAAAATCAGCAGTTTTGGAACTCCAGACTCAAGTCAAAAAACAAAACATCCTTTTATCACCAGACCAAACAGAATAAGGACAGAGAAGACTTTGCTGTGCCATGTCATGTTAGAGAGCTTCTTGTGCTCAGGGAGATGCATGGTCCTCCGTGTCCACTTCCCCAACCCAAAAGCATAGACTTATGGGTTATGGGTTCATCTTATATACAAACACTTTGCTTTTATATTTATCACTCATATTGGCATCCAACATGTCAAGACCAAATACACGACGGAGTTTGGCATAACTTCTGCTTCTACTTTTAAGTGTTTTTCAAAAGTATTTTTGGCTTGAAAAGACATCAAATTAATGTTTTTTTAGTGTTTTGTGATGTTTTGATATGCTGATGTCAAATTAAAAAACAAAATCTTAAAAAAAATCATTTTGATGCATTTTCAAGTGAAAAGCTATTTTGAAAAACATTCTGTACTACAATTCCAAATACCCCTAAGTACTGGAAGATTCTAAATAAATTTCTAGCAGAATTGTAAGAGGGACCACTGGAGATCTCCAAACCAGAAATTCATGTGAGAGAATTAGGAAACAAAAAACTTATATACATCCATATTTCACTCGGAAATATTTAGTGTATCAAAATTGTCTCTAAGAAATAATAATAATAAAAAAAAAAAAAACGTATCTCAGTTGTGTAATGGAAATATCCAGTGTGCTCGAATAACTGGGACTTATAACTGTTAATTATTCATCGAGCATGCGTTTCCTAATCACATTTCCTATGAAAAAGAGTCCATTAATGTCTTTCCAGTCTTCATTACCTAATGCATGACAGTTCAGAAAGAAACAATATGCTACTTACGTGGACAGTATGGTCACCCAGATGAGTTCTACACAATCCACCCAAAGGAGTCTTTGTTCTACAGGAACCACACCATATGTAATAAGATGAGCAAATGGCCAAAGCTTCCATCCTGCCTGAACAGTAGACCACATTAAACAGAACAAAATTAAGCCAGGTTGTGAGCAAGAAAAAACTAACTACTAAATTCATGTGTTTCGATCCAATAGTCCAAGTAATAAACAAAAACCAGACTTCAAGCACATAATTCGGCTTAGATAAACTGAAAACGAAAATGCTCCTCACCACTTGACCATTTTGAACAGAAAATCAACAAATTTGAAACTTGTTAAGTTGAGGCTTGTCAGTTATAAAATAATTTATGTGCTCATTAAAGTTTTAGAATGGTTGCAAACCAACATTTAAAATTATGAATAGAAGATAGAGCCATACAAATGAGACCACCATGCATATTAAATTCATGGGTCTCAAACATCCAACTATTAATGCAGAAAGGAAATATTCAAAACCAGTAATGTGGTTTTGCCAGATAGCAGTCTTTCTAACTCCATTACCAGGTGATAATAAGAGCAAACACTAGATCAAAGTTTGGTTCTGGACACAAAGAGGAAAGGGAAGAAGGTTCTCTTACTGTAAGCATCGGCCAAAATGTAGCTGTCAGTTCACTGAAAATGCTGGCGGGCGATTCCAGACGCAAGAATCCCAACACTGTGAAATAAATGCTGTTCCAAGCTGCTGCCCACAAAGTTTGGTCGAAGGCCACTTTGACAGGAACCACCCACCAATCTTGGAATGGAAAAAGCTCCTAGAAGACAGTAAATTGATTGAGTAAATCACTGAATACATCATTATGCCTATTAAACTTCAAAGGAAACTTGAAGTACATTAATCACCTCGCAAAACTGGTAATAGTAATGTGAAAGGGAGCCGTGTAATGTAAAGCCAACAACACCTGATCTAAACATTCTTGTGCGGTCAAACTCAAAAATTGGTTTACCTTCATAGCACTGAAGATGAAACAGAAACAACCAAGTAAAAGGATGTATACACAAGAAAAAATAGAATATCACAATATTGGTTTCACGACATTTACAAACCTGTGCAATCCAATCCCCAACGGAGTAGACCACACCACTAATCATCATTTTCGCTAAAACTGGGTTTGTCTTTAGAGCTTCCTCATAAGCAGACCAGTTGTGTTGAGGTGCATATCTTAATATTTCAAAGAGTGTCCACCCCTAGTAGAAAAGTGAAAAATAGATCTTGAAGATCTAGTGGATAAACAACTACAGAATTTAGGAATACAAAAGGACATCAAGAAAATAGATAACACATCCAATTATGTCATTCTGCAATGCTTACGGAAATGAGAAAAAAAGAAAAGTTAACATCAATAGCATGCAACATCTTAAATTTAAAACACACCAAGAAGGTTTGGATGGATGAATTAAAACAACCAGAATACCAATTAAGGGTTTTAATGAATCTTCTGTACAAGAAACCAAGAATTCTCTCAAGTCTCAACTCCTTAATATCAAGCTGCATTTGTTTGTTTGACCCATAAGTCCCAAACTTTTATCACCATAACCACAATTTTCTAGCAGTCTTAGCCTGCTAGACAAAGCCTTCAGCTTCCATAAAAAATCAGATCTGAATTGCAAAAGTTGAGCAAAAGGACACAAATCCAAAGCTAAAGGTGAAAGCCACGAAAATCATATTGCTTCAAAGCCAAGAAACGGGAAATTAACTTGAAGCTACTTTTATTTCTCAAGAAAAGCTAAGCATGAAGAACATAAGAAGAAATGGAGATACCCTTGTATTGTCCAACAGGAACAAATTTCATAAGTAGCATGACAACAATAAAAACAAAACTCTAAACAACATATAAAGCAACCAATTATGATTTGATTTGTTCTAAAGACACATAATAAATAAGCTTTTACTTACGTGCCAGTAATCATGGTCAATTGTGAGCAACTTGGTAATAGCATAAGTACCAGCAGCAAGAACAATCGTTGCATTGATGGTCCTATCAATTAACCTATCGGACTCCAATTCCCTCTCTCTACTCTCTCCATCAAGACCAGAACTTGAAGCTGAAGAGAATCCTTCAAAAGAGAGCTGCCCTTCACTCCCCCCAAACCCACTAACCTGAGGAGCCAACTCGGCCCCTTCTCTCTCTACTTGACTCGCTACCATCCCTTCTTGCTGGTCTACAATGTCACCACTTTGTACTGGAATAACATCAAACTCTTCTTGGAAAACAGAATTCAAGTGCCAGCTCGGAATGTTTCTAGAGAAAGCTTGGCTCTTTGGCAATTTTGGGGATAGAAACTGAGGGTTTTGCAGGTTTTTTGAAATGGTCTTTTTGGGTTTTGAAGGAGGAAGGAGACTGCGAGGAGAAATGGTGTGTAAAGCAGCCATTTTTTGGCTACCGAGTTGAGGTTGGGAGGAACTGAGTTGAGTTGATCGAGTTATCAATCTAACTGTTTGCTTCTCCAAATTGGAGCGTGTGGAGGTAGTTAGGTTATAATAATAGGTTTTTGATTCGGTGTACTACTGACTATGATATCACATTAGCTTACTTGGGTTTATTTTGATGAACAACTGTGATGAGGTCTTGCTATGTGGGGTCAGGCAACAAGAAATGCTGATTGGTATTCTGATGATGAGGAGATGAAATTCTATTTTGAGATAGAATGTAGAGGATAATTATTGGATGAAATTATGAGATGATGAATGCAGTCCACATAAAAGAAAGGCCAGCAGCAGCTCAATGATTGGGAAAATCTAAAATCAGTCCTCTAACTATACACACAGTTTAACTAGATACCTAAACTAAATATTTAATCAGTTGAATCCTCTTAGTAATAAACGGGAACGTTTCCCATTATTAAAAGAAACTAAAAGGAGTAGTTATATTACTAAGTATTTTTTGTTCCTATAGATTTATTGGCAATATGGACTGAAAAGCAAATGATGATTTATATTAGTATTTTTTTTTCTATTTATTTGCATAGTAAAATAACTAATATGTCCTTTGAGTTAAAAAAAATAATACAACTGTGGGGAAGGGCACTTTCGTTTATTTCATTTCAAGTGCGCAATAAAATTACCTAAATATCCTTACATTGAAATTATCTTTCCCTTTAGTCAAGGGGTTTTATTGTCCTTTCCGTTTGGTTTTTCAGTAGCTACCAAGTCTGATTAGGAGCACTTTAATATTTAGACATATATATGTAATATTAATTTATTTATAAAATTTGGTTGCTCGTTAGTGCCCCTACGCTATTCGGAATAAGGGTACAACGTCATCTAACAGTCAAACTCCAGCTTCCACGACGATGTTTTAATTTTCACGTGGTCGCCTCTATTATTGGGCAGCGTATATGGCAAAAAATATCGGGTTTTGCACTGGTTGCCATTTCTTTTTTCCTTCTTTCTTTCCTAGCTCATCTTCAGTTTCAAAGCCTACCCTACATATTTTCAAAGCAACCCTTTAATTTTTTTTCTTTTGAATTTGGTCCCTATTTTTTTATTATTTCTTTTATCTTAAATAATCAATGGAATTGGAATTTTCTTTCCATTTAACCCTCATTTGATTTTCTTGCTTTTTAGATTTAATCCTCGTTCTTTTGATTGTTAAGTTTTTTTTAACCGTTCTTTTAATTAAATTATCCTTTCAATTACATTCCTTAATATTTTATATCATTCTTTTAATTGCATCCCTTAATATTTTAACTCATTTTATTTTATATCAGATTTAGCCCTAATTTTTTTAATTGCTATTTGTTTTGTTTTGTTTTTAATCCTTTTTTATTGGAATTTTCTTTGATTTTGTCCCTCAACATTTTATTTATCAAGATTCTGTTAACCTTTTAGGGCACAGGTTTGAAAGATTAGATCGGATTCACTCATATGTTTTTTTTTTCAGGTCTTTTTTACAATTGACTTTTTCTGATTTCATCCTTCTATGGGATTATCTCAATCTCATGTGCCATGTCACAAGTTTCATGTGTTAACCTAGCTTGACTCGCTCCAATATTATTTTTTATTATTATTATTGTCATTGCCTATTTTCTTATCATATTATTAAATTAATCAAGATTTAACCTGACTTTCAGGTTTTTCTTACTTCTATATGATCATTATCGTTGCCTAAATATTTTTTTAACACATTAAAAAAAATTATATGGCTTGTGGCATGGCATGGGCTACCAGTCTAGTCAATATCTCTTAGTATTTTCCATCTAAATTACATATAAATATATTTAATAATGTGGTGTTTGGTTATTGTTTTAGGATAGAAATGATAGAGACAGTAAAGACATAAATGTGTTTGGATGACTGAGACGCTGCATAAAAATAAATGTGTTTGTAACAGTTTTAGAATAAGTTTTATGTACTTTCAATAAAAGAGATGTATCTTTAGAGATAATATTTATTATTTTTTATATCTTAAAATATCCTTATAAACAACTCTAAATTTTAAAATTATTCAACGAATACATGTAAGAATAAAAAAAGTTATTGTCATATTTTTAAAATTTAACTCGGGGCTCGATCTAGGACAAGGCTCGGGCCATGAGTCAGGAGGGTCAACCTGGGTTAACCCAAGTCAACGTAAGTATTTTAACCAAGTCAACGTAAGTATAAAAGTAGTTATTATCATAGTTTTAAAACCTGACTCGAGGGTCATTCCAAAGCAAGGCCTAAGTCACGAGTCAGGTTAACTGTTGACCCGAGTCAATATAAAGATAAAAATGGTTTTTATTATAATTTTAAAACCCAACTTAGAGATCAACTCGAGGCAAGACCCCACTCACGAGTCGGGTTGATCATTAACTTTGATTAATATAAGGATAAAAGTAGTTATTATTATAGTTTTAAAACTCAATTCAAGGTCAACCCTAGGCAAGCCCCGAGTCACAGGTCGGGAGGGTCAACTTGAATTAACATAGATCAACGTAAGGATAAAGTGGTTATTATCATAGTTTTTAAACCTGACTTAAAGATTAATCTTGGACAAGGCCTAGGTCATGTATCGAGAGTGTGGACCAAGTAGACTTAAGACAATGTAAAAATAAAAATGATTATTATCATAGTTTTAAATCTAACTCAGGGGTTGGCCCAAGTCGCAGATAGGAGGGTCATCTTGGGTTGAACTGAGTCAATGTATGGATAAAAGTGGTTATTATTATAGTCTTAAAACCTGAGTTGAGATTCGACTAGGGGTAAGGCTCGATTCATGAGTCATTTGGGTCAACCCAAGCTGATCCAATTAAAAAAAAATAAAGCAACCTTGTTTTAACAAAAAAAAATCAATGATTTTTTTACCCGTGTTTTATCTTGGATCACGGGTTGACTCGAGTTTTTGACCTGGTCAGGTTGGGTTAATCCATCCTTTATTTTTTCTTAGACTCAAATCAGTCCAAACCCACAATTCCAGGTTGACTCGCCAGACCAGTTCGGGTTTTATAACTAAATTAATTGCAATATAATTAGTTTCAACACTCAATATAAATTATTTTTTAAAAAATATGTAAGTTTGACAATAATACATGTTAAGGGTAAAATAGACTTCTTATATTTTATTTTATCTTGTCCACCATAACCAAACATGATTAAGAGACAATCACTTTATCTTATACACCATTATCAAACACAATTATATAACTATTTTTTTTTATGTATTATCTTCTTTATCTTCATTTTTTTTATCTTTTTTATCTTGGAATAGTAACCAATCGTCACCTAAAAAATACATTATGAAGGAGCATTTGACTTTTCTTAATCTAAAAATAGAAAAAACTAGCCTTTGATACCTTGATAATTCAATTTTGTTTTGGAGATCATATTAAGAATTATTTCATATTTGAAGGACTAATTTGAGGTTCGTCCATAGTAAAATGGATGGACTTCCAAAGAAAAGAAAACTAATTTATTTATTTCATCCGTGCTATGAGTTCAAGTCGCCAAATTTGACTTCGATAACCGTTAGAA
>Ga0325405_1003583_pt1 | contig 15937 bp, 8 predicted proteins | sample PopdelMetagenome_21_FD_205663 | JGI IMG/M metagenome (GOLD analysis project Ga0325405, IMG submission 205663) | Populus deltoides microbial communities from Bellville, Georgia, United States - Xylem-Control-R2 | ecosystem: Host-associated > Plants > Phyllosphere > Stem > Wood/Secondary xylem...
ACATTAGGATGGCCGCTTCTGAAGCAGGTAATTAAAAACTTGCTGCATTTCATAATTATTTTGAAGCAAAAATCTAGAAATATCAGTTTATTATCATGTTCATGATTTCTGTTTTTTTTTTTTTTTTAATAAGTAGCTGCCTAACATGTGAAATGTTAGAGGAAGTCTTTGAATCCAATATGAATATCACCATGTCCTTTTCAAGACAGCAGAAAAACAAACATCTACTTCTAACTTTGTCAAACTAGAGATTTAGTTAAAGATATTGCGGCTGAACTGTCCATCTAAATTCACACCTCTCCAGTTTGCTTTCCTCCGCACACGTCTAGTTAAGTGGTAGCTGACACAGCATTGCAATCTTGTCAATAGAAAATCTTAGAACGCAATGAGTTTTCTGGTCAAACTGGTCCCAGAAGTTACTAAAGTCATGTTAATCTGGTCATATTGCCGAGATCAAAGTGCTAACACACAATGCTGAAAGCAAGAGTTTATCACCCAAATGCGCAATCAACTATGTTAAAATGTAATCTTGAAAAGGAAATTAAAAATTCGTTGTATGTCACTGTCTCTGCATTCATATGGAGACATTTCTCGAAATTGATTACGGACTCATGATGGCAATTTTCTTGTAGCCGCTGCAAATCAAGATCAAGGGGGCTCCGAAGGAAATAACAAAGTTGGTGTTATAGTGGGCTCAATATTGGCATCACTGGTCGTCGTATGCTTGGGCATATGCTTGTTCATACGGAAGAAAAAGAAGCAGCGAAAGAGAGATGCTACCAGTCATGGTAGGTCAAGTAAGCAACGTTACCTTCAAATATCAGTTCATATTTGATCCTTTTTAGTATTTTTGTAGTTATGAATGCGATGAATGAGGTTATAAATTGTAGGATTAGTAAGAAGATTACAACCATTTTTAATTTTTTTTTGTTTATACCCCTCTTTACCATTTCACAGGGATGGAACAGGTTCCAGAAAATAGCTTCTCCATAACTTACCAGGAGGAAGATCTTGATCTACCACACTATGACTTCACTACATTAGCTAAAGCTACCAATGACTTCTCATTCACCAATTTTCTTGGGGAGGGTGGGTTTGGACCTGTCTATAAGGTAACACATTCAGCTTTACTTGAAATTTGAGATCCACGTGCATCTAAATGACATATTAGCATCGAAAAATCATTGTAATATCCAATTCTATTGCATATTTTGCAGGGAGTGTTCAACGATGGACAAGAAATAGCTGTGAAGAGGCTTTCCAAGGAATCCAGACAAGGGCTTGATGAGTTCATGAATGAAGTTAAATGCATTGCGCAACTTCAGCACCGAAACCTTGTAAAGCTTCTAGGATATTGCATTCAACGAGATGAAAAGATTTTGATCTATGAATACATGCCCAAGAAAAGCTTAGACTTCTACATAAATGGTATCAACCTACCAAATTGATATGTTTGTTTATAGCATGAACTTAAGTGAATTGATTGAGTGTCAACATGGATTAACATGGTCATAAATGTATGGTGGACAGATCAAAAGCAAAGCAAGTTACTGGACTGGCCTAAGAGGTTACATATCATCAATGGCATTTCGAGAGGACTACTTTATCTTCATCAAGACTCAAGATTAAGAATTATTCATAGAGACCTTAAACCTAGCAACATCTTATTAGATGACGAGATGAATCCAAAAATCTCAGACTTTGGCATGGCTAGAAGTTTCGGAGGAAATGAAACAGGAGCAAATACAAAAAGAGTAGTGGGAACATAGTAAGAAACTAATGCTCTTTTCTTTTTCACCTATTTATTTCAAGATGAAAAAAAAAATGCTTACAACTTACAAGTACCTTCATATCTTTTGCAGTGGATACATGTCACCGGAGTATGCCATTGATGGTCTATTCTCGATAAAATCCGACGTATTTAGCTTTGGTGTCTTGGTGTTAGAGCTTGTAAGTGGGAAGAGAAACAGAGGGTTTAATCATCCAGGACATCAACTCAACCTTCTTGGTCATGTAAGGGCTAAGTGATCTTTTTCCTTTTAGTTATGTTAAAGCGAGTGCATGTAGTAACAAAATGTGTCTTGAGATTTTCAGGCATGGAAACTGTTCAAAGAGGGAAGACCCTTGGAGCTGATAGATAATTTAATAGTGGAAACCAGCGATCTAACTGAAGTGATGAGGTCAATCCATGTGGGTCTGTTATGTGTGCAACACTCCCCAGAAGATAGGCCAAGCATGTCAACAGTGGTTCTAATGTTAAGCGGTGAAGGGACGTTGCCTCAACCGACAGAGCCTGGCTTTTTCACTGAAAGAAAGTTGATTGATGCAAGTTCTTCCTCAAGCAAGCCAGAATCGTGTTCTGTCAATGAAGTTACTATCACATTGATTGATGCTAGGTAAAATGAACTAAATGAATTTTTCAAGAGTGAAATCAGGATCATGGTTTGCAGGCAAATGTATCCATCACCTTTCCCAGGCTGAAGTTTTTGAGGAGTTACAAGAGAAAGAAACGATAAATTACATTTAATTTGTATAAACATTTCGAATGTAGAAATTTTTTTTTTTTATAGCAAGAGTTCAGTTGCTATCAAAAAGTATTTAGTGGCGTGTACATGTATATAAAAATGAAACTCTTGATTTATATTTTTACTGATATTCATATTTATCTAAAGTTTTGAATTCAAATATTTTTTTAGTGCATTGCACTACAATATCTAACAGTTTTACCGATATAATTTTTTTGTCGGGATAAGATTACCATTCTGTTGGTGTAAATTTTACCAATAGAATACGTCTGTCAGAATAATGTTTGTCGGTAATTTGATATTCTGTCGCTAATTTTATCGGTAAAAAAAATAATTTTAAAATCAATGGTTTTGCATACGGAAAATGCGCGCAAAAAAAAAATCCCGCTGGAAATATGCCGATGAATCATTTCATTGGTATATTTCCATCGGTGATTGTGGTATAAACGGTAATTTTTTCCAAACTCTCTGGAATATACCGACGGAATGATTCCGTCTGTATTGCCATCGGTAAATCACCAACGAAATAATGATGTCAGTGATTGTGGCATATGCAGTAAATATTTTACAACTTTATGGAAAATACCAACGATATAATTCCGTTTGTAAATCCGTCGGTAATAATTTAAAAATATTTTAACAAATAAAATTGTGTAGAATAAATAATATAAAATTGTATAGAATAATAGTAAAAAAATTAATTAAGCAAATAAAATTGTATAAAATTGAAAATTTTAAAAATAAAATAAAATAATATAAAATCCAAATATTCATTACAATTTTAATTGTACAAAAAAAAATTAAACTACAAAAATGGCGGCGCTAGAGGAGGAGGAAATTGGTCGTTCCCGGGACCATAAAACGAAGAAGGGTGATTAGTATTTAAAAGTGTATTTTTATCAAGGTTTTATATCATCATTTTGCACTTGAAGTATCAATAACTTCTTAACTATAGTATGTTTTATAATAACAAGTCTGATAATATAAGATAACTTTAATTTATGGTAAATGCTCATTTTACATGCATACATATCTCACAATTTAAAGGATTGATTGTTGTGATTAACTATTGAAAGTAAAAGGACAAAGAAAAGACTACGTTTAGAAAGGAGATGCTGATTCAATTCAAATTGAAACATTATTCAGTCATCGAATCATATCTGGAGCTGTACATCTTGGATTTCAGTTTGGTTTATATGAATAGAAAGCTAAGAAATAGGCTACAATGTTCATGAAGAATGGAAGACCCAAATCTGCCGTTTTCAAATTCAAAGTTTGGCCACAAAAGAGAAGTCGGAATTTGTCTTGCAATCCAACCCAAACATTGCTCAGAATTTTACCCATATATAGAGTTAAAGAAGGCAAAATGATGTCTAATTTGGTGGGTGGAAGGATAAGACAATTTCCAATAACTTTCATGAAGATGACCTACTCCAATTCTGATAGTAGCAATGACATTTCATCCAGACAAGAGCTTGAGGGCTGTCCACCACGTCCACCAGAAGCACCACTTAGTATTTTAGCCATATCTCGAACTCTAGTTATCCAAATACTTTGAAATTCTATGGGTAGAAAGAGAAGATGATTTCCAACAAATTCAATGAAGAACACTTTGCCAAATTCTGATTGAATCAATGTCATTTCATCCAGCCAAAATGCTTAAGTGTTGTTGTCCACCAAGTCCACTAAATCAATAGTTGGCCATTACATCAATAATCAATTACCAAATGAATAGTTCTGAATTTTAGCCTATAAAAGGAGGCATTTGCTATTCATTTAGGCATCTTAGTTCTTAGATCAAGATCATGCTCTTGCTTTCTTTATATTTTTTAATGTTCAAGTTTTATTTCATGTTATATTTTTCTTAATCTCTTATTTATGCTTTTCATTTCCTTTACTATACTTATATAATTATGTTCTTATTTTGTTTATTTATGTTCTTTTTCTTCATGATGTCTAGCTAAGTTTATCATGTCAAGGTGAAAAGGTTTCACTAATAGTGTTAGAATATGTATAATATAAACTCAACATGGACTTTAATGCTTATATCAAACATATCTTATCTATCTTATTAATTCTTAATACCTTTCTTGTTAAATGGTTAATCTAGATTTGTGTTGTATAACACTTGCTACATCAAATGCTTGATCCTTCATAGTCTTCGGCCGACATCATTGTTATGAGATGAACTTGATTAGTTGTTAACATAAGTTAACATCATGAATATCTGCTAAAATTTAAAAGTATAGTGTTACGTAAATAAGATGATTAATATGATCATGTTGATAATTTATAAAGAGTTTATACTTTACTTATCTTTAATACCATTAGTAGATCCTCTAACCTTGACAACTGTTTTTATCATTGTTTAATCTTTACATTAATCTTACATCTCAAAGTTCTCTTTAACTCATCACCATCATTATCATCATCATCATCATCATCATCATCATTGTTGTTGTTGTTGTTGTTTATAATTTATATAATTCACCTCCCTGTGGTTCGACCCCGGTCTTGCTGGGTTATTTATTACCTTGACACTCCTGCACTTAGGATAAGACATCAACTCTTTTGATTGTATCAAAGGGGGTGCACACGTACCACCCATATGTGATTTCATGTCCATAACCATTAAGCGGAGTTGTTCATAATCTACCAAGAGTTGCTGATATTGATCGGTGAGATGAGCCGTGTGTTGTTTCAAGGTTGTTTCAAGGTTACGATTTCCTCAGATTGGGTGCTCGATACTGATTAGAAGCTCTTAACGGTTGAGACACTACAGGCCGCCCACAAGTTCTCGACCGTAGTGTTGGAGAGTCTGTACACCTGATTTTTATCAGGTCCACCAAGCGATCCTGCCTTCATCCATAAATCCGGATCGAAATCTGAATGGGTCGAAGGATCATCCCTATATCTCTCCCTCAACCGACTATTATATGTCTCCTGAAAATTAAAAAAGAAATCATCATATTCAATTCAAGAAAATAATAACTTAATAAATAAAATGGTTGAACGAACATACCATGAAATGTTGAGTACAGTTGTCTACGAACTGTTGCACCCTCCTTTAACGGTTTTCACTCCGCATGTGTGTCTCTACAAACAGTTCCATGAGGCTCGGGTCACGTCCATGAGACGTAGCCTGTAAGAAAAAAATGTTGCTAGTTAAATATATTTATAAATAACAACAAATTAATTAATGATAGATTTCATTAAAATTAATCTTACTATCCACTTCGCATGTGCAATGAATGAAATGGAGCCGCCGGTATGCGTGATCACCAAACCATGAATTTGCCAGTTCCGGTTGTTGGCACTTGACTGTGAGTGTCGTGTAAACTGCCCAGACGTCATGTGCTAGATATATTGCGCCCATACATCCTCCAAGATGTATGGTAGCTTGAAATCCCTCCAAATTGCCATGTCATTCCAGCTTTATAGACTGTTATCTCTAGTATATTTTTGGCTTTTTTCTGCGCTTCATACCAAAAGTCATGCAACCTACTTCTATTAATGAATTTTATATGAGTTAATGACAAATTAGATTTTTTAAAAAATATATATATATTTTAAAAAATATCATAACATTTTCGATGTTGCCTAGTTGCCACATGATTCTCCCACACCTTCATCGCAACATTGTAATGAGTGTTATCCCACTCGAATTTGTTCCGTGTATAAATAATTTATTAAAAATAAATCAATAATTTCAATATAACATAATAAAATAATAAAATTTGAAGTTAACACTAACCTCATATCTTCGAAACTATGCATCGATATAAGGTTTTCAATCAAGATGTTTAGAAACCTGACTCCATTGAAATAATAGAATCTCCATCAATAATTTAAACACTGACGTTATTAATCGGGTGACCTTAATGTTTGTGAAGATGAAAATAAATAAAATTAATGAAATATTAATTAGTTGTTCCCAAATTATGTTTTAAGTAAAAAAAAAAAAAACTAAAACCAAAACAAACTTACATTGAAAGGACCTCCTTTCAATATGCCTCATACTTGCAGGTGAATTGATCCCGCTGTGAAGGCACACTACCTCTGCGCTGTGGAACCGTGCTGGAAGAGGCAGCGTCGTGAGTCGCCGGAGGTGCCTTTTCTTGGTCAGCACTTAAGGACACGTCATCCTCGCTGCTAGAAGACCTAGTTGCGATCATATGCTTACGACATGCTATTGATTTTGTTATACGCATCTATACAAATTTAATGAATAATTACATAATCAAATTTGATTATTGTAAAAAAAAATTGGCAACATCTCTCCTATACTGGAGACTATCCAAATTTTCAAATATGCAAAAATTGACAATATATATGCCACATATTAATTGATTTTTTTTTTATTTATACCAGAAATTTTATATTTTTCAATTTCATCTCATTTTCAAAATGATAATAAAATGTTTCTAACTGTAAAATAAAGAAAAAAAATCTTATACATAGCCTAACATCTATACAAATTTAACAATAAAATAAAGAAAAAAATAAAATTTAATTCTATATATTCAACTAACATCTATACAAATTTAACAATAACAATTAAAATTCATGGAAACAATCAAACACTCTATTATGCAGTATATACAATAAAATTAAGATAAAATAATTAAATATAATTGTATATATTCAATTAACATTTATATGGAAAATTCAATAATAACAATTAAAATTTAACAAAACAATTAATTATTATTTCAATAAAAATAATAAAATAGGCAACAAATTAATACAAAAAATATAGATGAACACAATCCATCGGTAGTTCCCATCGCCTCTTTAAAATACCGACGGGCATAAGCCGTCAATCGTTCCATCTGCGATGTGGATGTGAATAGTTCCCATCGCCTCTGTAAAATACTGATGAACACAATTCATCGGTAGTTCCATCGATGTTGTGCACAGTGTATAACATATTGTGTCTGTATTGCCTATCTATCCTCCCTGCAAACACTTAAATTAAAAACTGTCCGCACAACACAATAATAACAGTGAACATAACAATTATAAAATAAATATTTCTTGGTACAAAATTTCATCATAATATTTCATTATAAAAAAATTCTTTTGCACTTTCGTGTTCTGATACTTAGTCAGAATTTTCTTCTTCTTCTTCTTCAATTAAATTGTCATCAGCTTCATCGCAATCTTCAATGTTGATATCATCATCATTTTCATCGACTTGTGCTTGTTTGCTGGAGCTCAGAACAACATTCAACTCCTCTACATCAACATCAATAAGACTATCATCGAAGACGTGATAATTTGAATTTTCTTCTAAGTCAATCGATGGACATAACTCAATATGGTTCAACTAACTCACACACTTGTGTCTTCGTTCTCATCCTGAACAACCTCGATACGACCCCTGAGTTTCATTTTTTTAAATGGATAACCAATCAACTATTGATCGGTCCTTTCTAAAGAAAGAGGTGCATGTGTAATAAACTTGTTGGCATTGCTTTACGAAAATAAAGACATCGTTTATGTTATGGAGTCTAGCTTTTGAGTTAATTTCCATTAGACCAAAGTGGAGATCTAATCTGATTTCTCTGTCAGTAGTGTCATAGCAATTGCATTTGAATAAAAACACTCTATTATGCTCGCTATGATATTACAATTCAATGACCTCTTTTAATTTACCATAATAGTCAACTTCAAACTCATTACAAGTTGATCCCTTAACACAAACACCGTTGTTATATGTCTTTCTTTTGTTCCCATATTCTTGAGTATGAAACACATATCCATTGATAAAATACCCGTTGTAGCACTTAACTTTTCTTTTAGGACTTAAACTTAGTAAAGACAATGAAATACTAGTACTCTTTCCCATTTGATAAACCTTGTATATCAAGTACAACAATGAACAGTGAACAAGAATTCTATAATGAAATACAGTAACTTGCAAGAGATAATAAGTTTGTTATAGTACTTACATGTGTTTTGAACCACGTGGCAAATTATTCATCTTGTAATAAAAAGATTTGGAATTTGATCAGCTGTGAGTTATTAAACAGTAAATATTGTCAATGTTGTACTTACATGTGTTTTGAATCACGTGGCAAATTATTCATCTTGTAATAGAAAGATTTGGAATTTGATCAGCTGTAAGTTATTAGACAGTAAATATTATCAATGTTGCCTACAAGGTTTTTAAAATTATGAGTTTATGATATTACAATATATAAATAGTACATTTATAACAAAGTTTAAATAGTACATATATTTACTGAATAAAATATATCAACTCATCATAGTTAAATTAAACATAATTGTGTGCTTGTTTGAACTCTATTTCAGACAAATATCTTCCCCTTGCAACATTTTTTTAGCGTGGGTCATACATGATTGGAGAATATTGACAAGTTCCCGCTGGAAGGTACGTCACCACCATCATCATATCGTGGAATGCGGTTGATTCTTGTTCTCAAATGAGATTCAAAATAGTATGAGATAAATATTGAGATCTCCTCAACAATATAAGCCTCACATATCAAAGCCTCAACATGCGCGCCTTGTTTTTAACATTTTTCTTAAGATTGAACAAGTACATGCATGGAATTAAACAAATATTTTTAATTAAAAAAAACAATGAAAATGCTTTACAAATTACATTGCATATGTAATATCTAACCTCTCAAATGGATACATCAATCTATTCTGGACTGGTCCTCCAACTTTTACCTCATACGGTAAATGCATGGGTAGATGCTTCATCGAGTCAAAAAATAATGGAGGGAATGTCATCTCAAGTTTGCATATTATCTAGACGATATTCATTTCAAGCCTCTCAATGTGATGTGTCTGCAACTTGGTGGAGCATATATCTCTAAAGAAATGACTGATCTCCGTGAGTGCATCCTATATTCCTTTTGACAAAAAATCACGATAAGTTAATGGAATGAGTGTTTGCATAAACACGTGGCAGTCATAACTCTTCATTCAATACAATATGCATTCCTCCAAATTAACCAACCTTGATATGTTCGAGGCATGTCCATTGGGAAAACACAGACTCTTAAGCTATTAGTAGAGTATTAATTGTGCATTTTTCTCTAACATGAAGCTTGCTTTGGGTTTTGCGACCCGTGACCCATAAAAAACCTACTCCATATTTTTACGGTTACAGAACAATGATATATCCATTGTAGCCTTGATATTGTCATTTGTCTTTCCCTTCACATCCATGCCAATGTTGAAAATGTTTTCAAACACATTCTTTTTTATGTGCATGACGTCAAGGTTTTGGCGGAGGAGATTGGTCTTTCAATAAGGAAGCCTTAGAAAATACTTTGCTTTACCCAGTTGTGGGTCAAACCAAAACCAGGAAACTTCTGTTTACCAGATTGGAAACCAAACATAATGTCACCATACTTTGATACAATGTTATACAATTCTTCACTAGAAAGACACGGGGGTGCAACATCCTTTTTAACTCTGCTAACAAAGAAATCTTTTTTGTTCCTTTTGTACTCATGATTTGTTGGCAAGAAACGCCAGTGGCGGTAAAAAAAAGAAGTTTTAACTCCATTTGTTAGCGTGAATGCCTTGTTATTTTCCATGCACTATGGACATGCTAGTTTTCCATGCGTGCTTCAACCGGAAACCATTCCATAAACTGGAAAATCATTGATAGTCCACATCAAAGCTTCCCTCATAAGAAAATTTTGTTTTCTCAATATATTGGAAGTTAAAGTCCTAGAGGACCACAACTGCGTCAACTCATCAATCAACGGTCAAAGACAAACATCTATATTCCAACCTGGACTATTCGGACCGGGTATCAATATAGATAAAAATATGTACTTCAATCTCATACACATCCTCATTGGTAAGTTGTAAACCGTGAATATAACCGACTAATAAGAATAAGGAGCAAAAAATGACCTGAATATGCCTCCCCGGCCGGAAAGCCTCCAGGACAAGGAGGCAGCGCTCGCTATTGCTCAACCTCGTTATCACATTAATTCTTGCTAACCCTTCCAGATTCAAATTCCTTATTGAGATTGAATCCATCTGTACACAACCTAAGATGAACGTTCCTTGATTCAACTGAAAAGTGAGTATGCACACTGTTAAAGTGTTTTCATGTTTCGCCGTCAGAAGGATGCACCATCACACCATCAACCGCATCATATGATTAATGCCATGTCATGTGCTCAATAGTCTTTGGTGACATGAACAACCTCTGCAGTCTAGATGTGATTGAGAAGTATCTAAGTTTTTATATGCCATGAGAGTCTTTCCCATGTTAATTTTGGGTCTGTAACGGGAATGCCCACATGTTATTTACTCGGTCAGCTCAACATTTTCAAAGTAGTACAACATACAGAAGTTAGAGCACATGCCAATTTTTTGGTATCCTAAACCGAGGGGTTTCATCATGGACTTAGCAGCATAGAAGTTCTCTTTCAGCCTGTTCCCTTTAGGTAAAATGCTTATCGTCCATTCGATAATTTTATCATAACCGACCTCACTCATCCCATAATCCGACTTGATGGTGAACACCTGTGCAACGACCGATAATTTACTGTGATTTGTACAGTCATCCCATAATGGTTCATCATAATCTTTCAACAGATAAAAAAACCAGGTTGCGGCTACATTAGGTTCTTCTTCTATAATTGAACATTAACTGTCATTACCTTGATTCATTCTCATTGCATTTATAATCATATTCTTGTAAGAATTACTATTGTCATTTACAACTCTATGCATGTTGCTAGCATTAGAAGTAGTTGACCCAACCATCCTTTCTACCATGCTCTCGTTACGAACAAATAGTTCTCCGTGTGCATACCAACATAGGTAATCCTCCATGAACCCTTTGTGTTCTCGTTATTAAATTTGACTCACAAATAAAATATTTAAAAATCCTTTTAACTCGAGATTTTAACAAAGTCATACTTATATATATATATATATATATATATATTTCTATGTGAATTGATCATTGTGAGCGGTGGATGACATCATTAAAAAAATGCCAATTTTCTTGGCGTTTATTTTTTTATTTTTCAAATGACTTTAATCTTGAATTTCTGGGCAAATACTTATGCACTATGTTTTCGTCAAAAAGCAATAAAAGCTAAATGACACGAATGCATTTTTACACATTGGAACCAAGACTATTAGGCTTAAATGATTCTCGGCTAGCTGTAATAACAAAAATAATTATAACATATTATTGCAAGTTGTGGTGGTCCCTACTCCCTAGTGCCAAACTAATAATGCGCGCTTTCGGTTGCCTTCCGTGTAATGAGGTTTTTTCTTTAGATAAAGTAGGTTGTGTTTAGTGATAATTGTCAAATATTAGACATTTGATGGTGTATGGCTTTTAATTTTTTTTAATTGTAAATATATTAAAATAATATATTTTTAATTTTTTTTGACATCACTACATCAAAATAATTTAAAATAAAAAAATAAATTTAAGTAAAAAAAAGTAAAAAAAATCAAATGTTCTAAAAAACACTTTTAAAATGCAAAAACAAATAGGCTCTTAATATATAGAGTTGAGGTAGTGTTTGGTATTGTGGTTCAATTATACCTTTAAATTTTTTTAATTTTCCTAGCTTTAAATTTTTAGTTTTTTGTGTTTTATTGATCGTTTTGATGTGCTGATATTAAAAATAAATTTTAAAAATAAAAAATATATATATTATTTTGATGTATTTCTAACTAAAAATACTTTGAAAAAAATATACACCGCACTTCTAAACAGACAATTAGAGTTATAATGATTACACTCTCTAAGCTTATAGGATTTGTAAGATAAGTCATTAATCTAACCAAAATTAGTGTGTTTAGTAATAAAATTTAAGGTGTTTTTTAATTAAAAATATATTAAAATAAAAAAAATCAGATTTTTTTAAAATTATATTAGTATATCAAAATTATTAAAAAAAATCTAAAAACATTAATATGATATTTTTTAAATAAAAAAAATTTTAAAATTTTTTTTAAAAATAAAATCTATCATTATACCGAACGAAACTTAATTGGCCGATGGATCAAAGCCGATCTGATAAAAAATAATAAGGTGTACTAGTAAATTAAAAGACCCGCAGTTAACTCAAATACACGGCAGAATCGGCCGGGTTAACAACTCGGTTCCGGTTTAAGAACATTACAATAATACATGAACCGTGGATTAGAAGACAATCATCGTTCATAGAAGCCAGGCAAGATCCAAGTTCAAAAGACACTCGTCTTTCAAATTAGACGACTGGACGAAATAAAAGCAAAGACCCATTGATTATGAATGACTGCTACTGTTGGCTAAACCATATCGGAAACATGAATGAAAGTGGAAGGAGGAAGATGCCATGGAAGAATTTGAACTTTTCCGAATTTCATATATTCAGCAAGAATGATCTGTCTTCTTAGCTGGATTGTGGACTCGATGCCTGGATGCCACAGTAATTATAGAACACTGTATATTCGTTCTGTCTTAGCTGCAAGTCCGATTATTATTATTTTTTTAACATAAAAAAATTTTAAAGGCATTGTTAACCTATTTCTTTAATAAAAAAAACTTGTATCTAAGGTTTATTTAGCGTGATCCAGTTAACTTGATGAGTTTAAAAATAAATTGAATAATCAATAAAAACATATTTTAACTCGAGAAATTCTTAAGATGACATTTTTTTTTAGAAAAAATATTGAGACGATAATATATTAAATCAATTCAGGTTAATCTATTAAATTCATGATCCGGATCATGAGACCTTGATAACTTTTTAGAAAGAAAATCAAAATAAAATATAAAGCTTAATTTCTAATCAACTCAATGTTGAAAGATGAAATTGAAAATAAATAATAATAATAAAAAACAACCCTTGTCAACTTGTGTTCACCTATCAAATCCATGACACATATCATGTGTCCAGGATAACCTCATAGATAACAAATCAAAACAAATTATAAATCTTAATTATCAATCAATCTAATATTTAAAAATAACATTAAATTACTTAAAAAAATTTATCCAACTCTCAACGTAATATAAGCAATGATTTAGTTTTTAGTCAATAAATGGAAGTCCAAGTGGTTATAACTTAGTTATTTCTATTATATATGTTCTATGTTGAAATTCTAGAAGGGGGCAATGGAGATTTCAAGATTTGGAGGACTGTGCTATAATTTATACTTTAGATTTATATTTTGTCGAGAAATATTGAAGTTTTTTTATTTTTATTCAAAGGTTTTATTTAAAATTGCATCCAAACTAAAAAAATGGTGTTGGAATCCTGCGAGACATGTTACAAACATTCTAATTACACAAATAAGAAACAATAAACTCTTAAAGATATATAATTCATTATTGACAACAATAAAAATTTCATTCCTTTAAAATGCTTCAAGAAAATAAGTGCTATTTTTTTATTTTAATGTTGAATTTATGTTTGTTTTGAATTTTATTTTGCATATTTATAAATTTAAAATTCTATACGCTCCAGGCTTTATCCTGAAGAATCTTTTATATTTTCCATGATGAGAAATTAAATATAGTTTAATAGAATACAAAATAATTTGACAACATGAAATGCAGTGGACTGCATTTTGATTACAGACAAAAACATTTCGATTAGGCGATTAATGAAAATGACAGACAAAAACATTGAAGACTGCTAGCTCCTAGTTATTGCCATTTTGATCACTGATTTCTCTTAAAATCATAAGAACCATATCAAATATAGTCACTGCGTACAGTCGTGATGAAAGCATCAAGTTCTAAGCATAGTCCTATGATTGTGGTGGAGCCGGAAATTAGTTCAAAGATTTCTCCATACGGTAACGATCAACTCACATGGCCACAGCGTTTCAAAATTCAAAGTCCACGCCAGACATGTTGGAACCTTAATAACAATTAATATAGCTCACAAGATTGATGAAAATGCTTGATATTTATTTAGGAAATCAATGCTGCTTAAATACAGCTTCTTACAAATAGAAATTGAGAAAAACTAGCTACTGTTAATACGTGGATTACATCACACATATTGTGGCTGGAGAAGTGGTCTTCTTTGACTGCCACAATCCCTAACAGATAGGGATAACTTTTATTCTGCAAGACTCCTTCAAACATTTCCTAACATATCCTCCCTAAACTGAGCATGCTGTGTGTATGCTCAGTTTAAATTCTTCTTCTCTTGTACTCCTAAGAGCATTCGAAGTTTTACAAAATCTTCGAGTTTGAGTGGTTTTGTCATGATGTCTGCTAGCTGCTCCTTAGTTCCACAGTAAATGAGCTCTACATCTCCCTTCTTGATAAGATCGCGAATGAAATGAAGTTTTATGTTGATATGCTAGATACTGGATTCTTGGATAATTTGATGGATGAACTATTATCGCAGAACACCGTAACACATTTGCAAAGATCTTCTTCAATGCTGTTTAAAACTTCCCTCATCCAGATACTTTGGCATGCACAAGCTATGGCTGCTACATATTCTGCCTCGGTAGTTGATAGAGTAACTATCGGTTGCTTTTTAGAGCTCCATGCCACCGCACCATCTCCCATCATGAATACATATCCGGATGTACTTTTTCCTCCATCTAGGTCACCCGCAAAGTCACTATCCGTATATCCTTTAAGAGTGTTATCCGAGCTTCTTTTGTAGAAAATACCAAAATTCTTTGTCCCCTTCAAATACCTGAGTATTCTTTTTGCGGCTAGTAAGTGTCCTTCCTTCGGTGCAACCATGAATCTGCTTAAAAAACTTACCGCATACATTATATCAGGTCGAGTTATTGTGATGTATATAAGGCTGCCAATCAATTGTTTGTATTCGGAGCTGTCAATTTCTTCTCTTTTCTCTTGAGATGATAGCTTAGTTCCTGGAACCATTGGATTATTAACTGCATTGCAGCTACCCATTCTGAACCTTGCAAGTATTTCACTTGCATATTTCCTTTGACATAAGAAGATCCCAGCCTCTGTTTGATGTATCTCAACATCCAAAAAATACTTCATTCTCCCTAGATCAGTCATATCAAATTCGGATTGCATGGAAGCCTTAAATTCTGCACACAACTTCAAGTCATTACCGGTAAATATTAAATCATCCATATAAAGGCTTACCACCAAAAATCTTCCTCCTTCCTTTTTCACGAACAAAGTGTGTTCATAGCTGCATTTTTCGAAACCTTCACCAGCAAAGTAGTCCTCTAGCCGGCTGTACCAAGCTCTAGGAGCTTGTTTCAGTCCATATAATGCCTTCTTCAGTTGATATACCTTCTGCTCCTCTCCCTTTCGAATGTATCTGTGATGTTTTGAAAGTAAATGAGTAGGTAAAAGGCAATAAAGCCCTTGAAGGCTAAAAATGAGTATAAATGAATAAGGGGTATTGTAGTAATTGAATAAAGAGTTGATAAATATAAATAGAAAA
>Ga0325405_1003585_pt1 | contig 15936 bp, 7 predicted proteins | sample PopdelMetagenome_21_FD_205663 | JGI IMG/M metagenome (GOLD analysis project Ga0325405, IMG submission 205663) | Populus deltoides microbial communities from Bellville, Georgia, United States - Xylem-Control-R2 | ecosystem: Host-associated > Plants > Phyllosphere > Stem > Wood/Secondary xylem...
AAAAAAAATAAAAACAAGTGAGTAAAATCACATAATAAGCCTTTCTTTAATTGTTTTTAAGAAATAAAAGATAAATAAAAAAACTTTTAAATGTGTTGTTTGAATATCACAAGAACATATAATAAAACACAAGCTTAATTAAAAGAAAAACATAAAATATAAATTCATTACATAATCCAACAAAAATACCCCAAAAATTAATGATCATTTATATATCTTCTTGTGTACTCTATATAGGAAAGGACGGCATAAATTATTATACTTTTTAAGAGACGACAAATCATAGTGGCTTCTCGGAATAAAGGTTCAAAAACTCTCATTGTTGATGGGCCGGTGGTGGTGGTGGTGGTGCTGCTGTTGAAAGGCATTACTAAATTAATTATGTTGACAAAAAGTCACTTATTAAGCTAATATATATTTTGGTCATCCCAATAATAAAATAAAAAGAATAAAGAAAAATTATTGTTTTGGCCATCACTTTATCATATAGTTGAGCAAAGGTTCCCAACCCCACAATATACAAAGTAGGTGCTCGTGGGGCTTTGATTCTCATCTATTGAATATTTTCATCTTAGTTTTATATATAAAAAATAAATTTAACCCAAAACATAATTATTAAACCTAGTTTCATTCTGTACTTATCCACACACTGAACATAAAAAAAAAAATTATTTAAAAGCTCATTTAGTGTAACTCAATAAAATACAAGACCGACTTCTTTTTATTTACTTTTTTAAATGATTTAGTTTTTATTTTTTAAAAAATTCAAATAGTATTATTATAATTAACTTATATTAATTTCGATTAACCCCAACTTCTAACTCGAACAGACTTTCATATTAGAGAAAAATCAATATTAATATTAGTTGCTAACTAGTAAATGATAGTTTTGTTGCTACTGAATATTTTTTTTAAGGTGATTTGGTATTATAATTAACATGTTGTTTTCTATAAAATAATAATAAAATATCTATTTTAATTTTGTATTTTTAAAAGTAAAAGCCGGCTACCTTTTATTTATTGTCTAATATTCAATTTGATCTAAAAAAAAATATTAATCAACAGACAGTTTAAAGATATTAGATTGAGTTACAGTGGGTAAATAAAACCAAAACTTTTATTTTTCTTTCAAAACCAGAAATAAACGGATGAAAATGAGAATTTAACTCAAGAGCTCATTTATTTTATTCTACAAAACTACTCAGGCCCAGTGATCGAGTGAGTTCTTACTCACTTTATTATCAAATTAATATGTTACATGTATAACTGGTAATAATTAATAATTAATTATAATTATAATTATAAAATGTTGAAAATATCCCAAACAGGAAAGAAAGGATGTCAACAAAAAAACAGTATGAACACAAGGATTACACTGCCAGTTGTAACACAGAATTAAGAGCCAATTTTGCCACTAACCAAGACCCATGACATAATTATCCTCCCCCCATCTTCTTGTTCACTAGTTAAATTAGGATAAGCATAAGAAGATTTGCAATAATAATAATAATAATAATTAATAAAACAGAATAAATTAATTCTCCAACAGCACCCATCATCAATTTACAAATCATCTCCAATTATTAATAGAGAAAGGAAAGACATGACCTGCATTAATAAATTAGTCTAAAAAAAGATTATGCACAAATTGGCTTAAGCCACCATCTATGACAGGTCACCTTTGATGATGATGTGGACAAAGCCGTCAGGAAGTTGCCTAAAGCCCCAAGTTCCTCCACAACAACTGCAAAAGTGGGGTTTCGAGGTGCTTTGCCAGCACCGGTATTTGGCTGGCTAATCCAATATTATCTCTTTATTTATGTGGTGCGGTGTGATTCTAACCATAATTTACAAAAAAAAAATCTTAATTATTATATTTTTAATTTTTATTTTTTAAAATTGTAATCGCAGAAACCAAAACAGCAACGGAAAACACAAACTAAGTTCAAGTTCGGTGTTCCAGGGCGGAAAAGGAGAAGGGTGACCTGTTCAACAAAACCAAACCTTTTTGTTTTTGTTTCAAGCTGACAAATTTGAAGCAATAAATTAATTACCAAGAAGAGGGAGTTTTCTGGAGTCCAATTGTCAATGGCTTATTGGCTATCACAGCTACAGGAAGGATGTTTGCCCTCTATTGAAAACAAAAGGGACGAGCCTGAAAAGTACCCTCTTGCCTCAGCTCTTCCTCAATCTAGACATTTTCTTATCAACTTTGGTCCCTCAAGTTTTAATAGTTTAAGAATTTCCATCCATATGAGTCGATTGATCATGAATTCATCTCGATTAAATGCAGTTAATTTTCTTTTATAAAAAAAAGATATAAAGGGATCCAATTGAGAACAGATCCAAATTATTTCCAGGCAAAATTGATAATATGGAAAGATTTCAATCATATCTCACGGACATCGATGACCCACACTTAATTAACCAGGAGTTGCCAAGTGCAATTAGACAAACAAGCAGTTGTTTTTCCTTCTTGGTTGTGTTTTAAGGGAAAAAAACATTTGACCATCCTTAGTTTCATATTTTTTTCCTTAAAGCCTACAAATTAAGTCTGAAAAAGCGCATACAGCCAATTGTATGAGTAGGTGGATTTCTCTATCAACCTGAGAAGGAAACGAGGGAGATGGAGAAGAAAGGTGAAACTCCATTTTGCATATGTGTGGACATCCATGGCCGGGCTCCAATCTGAATGAGATCACTCTCTTCCACAATAACAAGAATTGTGCTGTTATTCATTGGAGTCTTTATCTAATATCATTAGAGACCTGTTTGTGGGCTAAGCAGCCATCACAGACCACCTTGTTATGCAACTAGTTTATGAAAATTCATCATTTGTTCGTAGACCACCTTGCTAATTTCAATGAGAATCCTTTTCAATTGAAGAAAAAATAAATCTAAGAATCTTAACCTTTTCCTTTTCTTTTTTTAATATTGAAAATCTCTTAACCAAAAGAAAGGACAATGAGTTCTTGATAGAGAAAGCATGAGTGATTTGATCCCTTTGATTTGTAAATGATTTTTTTAAAAATTAATCAACCCAAGTTTCCTTTTTGTTTCTATTTAATCAATAAATTAATTGTCACATGAATTAGATCGGTTGTATCGAGACTTTCTCTATGTTTTTCTTTTTATATATTTGACATTTACCAATTCTAAAATAAATCTTGAGAATTAAGTTTCTTTCCCATCATATTTAGATAAAAAAAATCAATATTTAAACTAATTTATTCATAATTTTTCTAATAAATTCTTACGAAGTTAGATAACTTAATTAATCCAACTCATTAAGTATCTATTTAATATTGTGATTATTTTTGTTTTTTAAAGTATTTTTAAAATTACTTTTCACCTGAAAAAACATAAATTTCATATTTTTTAGATGATTTTAATATAATACATTAATATAAAAAAATAATTAAAAAATAATTATCTATATGGTTGACCATGGGAGCCAACAAAGAGAGTTTAAGACTTGATGATGTGGTTACCATTACTGTGACATGGCCACAATTTTTAATACTCTAGACATCGTCCAATCTTAGATGATGTATTCTATCATACAGCTTATATATAATTGTTTTGATCATAACTACCATACCTTATAATGAAACCACCTACACTTGATAATTCTTCCTTTAATTAAGAGCTTATATAATTAATTACAGCTAAAAACGTTGTTATGTGTACGTGAGTACCAAGAAAGAGAATTAAGTTTCTAAGCATTGAAAAGGTCAACATTCCCTCCTCCACATGTGCAGGTTGCTTGATATCGATGATCTGTCATTATTTGATTTCATGGCCTTCCATTATCTCCACAACCAAAGCCACCACCGTTTCTCCTTTTGTTTTGCGCAATTCACTCTCCTTTATCAATCCCAATAACCATATTTCCTCTCCTTTCTTCATATACTCCTTTCTTTTGCTTTCTCATGGCATAGCAATCAACAATATTACTCTTCCTCGCCCCATTTCCTTGCCTCGATCAAGGTACGAGACATGTATTTCAAGCCATCTCTCGCTCTCTTTTTGCTTGTAATGTCAATCTATATTGTATTTCTATTGTTTTTTTTATTAGTTTGTAGTTTGTTTGTCTTACAAGAAACCAAGCAAAGAAAATCTTCTTTTCGTTTCTAGCTAGCATGATCGATTTAATTTCTAGATGGTCTTAAACAAAGTGTTTGCTAAAAATAAATAAATTCATATATGTCACCAAATTCCTCTCTTTTGTTCCATATATAATAAGAAATCTTCAGGAATAATTAAGAATCATTTTAGCTTCAGATTTTTTATTTCTTTCATTTGAATGTACCCACTTGCCCTAGACATGAATGAAACCTTGCCCTAGCTGACAAAAATCATGTCACCAATTCCTTTCTTCTTGTCCGTAAACGATGAAGTTTTCAAGCTTGCTATTCTTTTCCTGAGAAATAAGATTCATTGTGAATACGAATCATTTCCCTTTGTTTGAATGTAACCGGCCTTTGCCTATAGAACATAAATTAAACCTTGGTCAACGACATGAGCAATGGCAAAGAGAAGGGTGCAATAAATGAGCTTTAAGATACTAGTTTATGCTGATATATAAATGAAGGCTTGCAAATTGCATCATTTCGGTTCCATTAAATGAGTGGAAATGAAGCAAATTAGAGACATACATTGTGATTTTTTGAGCATATGATTGGACAAATATTATGGAAATTTTGCTTGTTTATTGGACATAAAATCATAGATAGAAAAAACTTCGCAAACCCAAAAGTAGAAACAAGACAAGAAGTACTAATCTATTCTGACAATAGAAATCGAGCAATTCATTACAGATTGTGGGTTCCTGTGATAATGCAGGATCTTTTAGAAGTTTTTGAGCTCAAAAACTTGAAAATATATGGCAACAAGTGCAACCAATAGCACCTTGAAGAAGGAGAAGAAGGCCACACCCTCTTCACATCCTCACACGAGTACTCGCAAGCAAGGAGTTTCAAGACCAGCCAGCCCTTCATCAGGCTACACGAACAAGGATAATTCCAGCACCCCATCAGGAAAACCTATCCCAAACTACCTCAAGCCTACGTTTAGCTCAAGACCTGAGCCCTTAAAACAAGTTAAGAAAACTGGCCATGAAGACACCACTCAAAAGCCTGCTCTTCTTAGAAGAAGATCCTTTGATAGGCCTCCATCTCTTCATCACCATGTACAAAAACTAGACCCCTCATCAGATCCTAAAGAGAGACTGGGTCGGGACAGAATGATAGGCACTGCCCGATCTTCATCTTTTTCATCAAAAAATGTTACTTCACCAAAAACTGTTGTGGACAGGAATGCCCCAACACATAAGCCAGGAAAATCTCATCAGCCACTGACTACAAGGACAATAGGGAGGAGTATTAGTCTCTCTAACAAGAAAGTGACCAATGCTCCTGTTTTGCCGAAGGAGCCAGTTAGTCATGATGGAACTCTCAATTTGGATCTTGAAACCATGCTAGAAAGCAATGAAGAGTCTTTTTTGGCTCATGAAACTGAAGAGATACTGGATGATGTGAGCGAGGAACAAGTTCCTTCTGATTCACCAAAGGCTGAAAATGAGGAAGTGCATATTGATGCTGAAGAAACTGAAGTTAACAATGGTGAAGATGAGAAGCTCATCAAGGGTTCTAACATTCCCACGGTAGCTGGAGGAGAAATTAATGTCTCCGCATTAGCAAAACCAGTTGAAGAAACAGAAACTGAGTTGCATCAAGAAAACGAAGACCAACATGAAGGAGAGGAGAATAATGGCAAATTAGAAGAAAGCATCAACGCTAATGCTAACCCTGAAGAGGGTATCGCAGATGAGGCTAAAGTTGAGGCTGTTGATAAAGAAAGAGTGGAAGAGAACATTGTGAACGACAATGCAGTTTCTGATGAAGAACTTGTGGGTGAAGAAAAGAAGCATGAAGACATGAACCAAGGTAATGAAGGAAGTGAGGAACTTAAGCCCCAGGAAGGACAAGATCAAGTAGAGAATAATGTTCATGAAGAAGAAAAAGCACCAGATGCAGCTGATTCGTCACAAAAGAAGCAAGTTGTACAAGGAAACAAGAAGGAATCTCATGCTGCATACAATGATGTGATCGAAGAGACTAAGAATAAGCTACTTGAGGAGAGAAAGAACAAGGTGAAGGCACTGGTTGGGGCTTTTGAGACAGTCATAGACTATGAATCTGGTTCTAAATAAACCTAACTGATGACGACATCCAGACAATTCTCCATTGAATTGGAGTAGCTGAAGCTTATTTAATTTCAAGGTTGCTGATGTGTGGATATTGTTGTCTTTAGAAAAACATTGCTGTTAATGTTCTAGAATACATGACTCCTGTTTGTTTTCTGTTTTCCTTTTCATGATACATAGCCAAGAACATGTACTTAATCTGTGAATTTTTTGTATGAAAACGTTTGTTATAGACTGGTACATATGTCTTGCTGCTGATAATTCCTGACAACTAACATTTGAACTGGATTTTCCCTGATGATATTTACAAATATTGCTGTATTGAATTCATCATACGACAACTAATGACTTTATAAGAACAGAATTCCTGGCCCCAACAAATTTTTGTATCAATTCTGTCCTCAAAGTTTCAGAAATACCCAATCAAGCCATTCCATTCAGATTTGGTCATATATCCATCATTTGTAGGGAACTTAAGATTTTCAATTAAGGAGTTGTAATAGAGAAACCAAAATTGTTTGGGGAAAAAAAATGATACTAGCCTAAAGAATATTTTCTTAAAATCAATATTTATATTATATTTAACTGCAAAGAAACCTGCCTTTCCATCAACCGTTGCCATCCAAAATTAGCAAATAAAATCTCTGCCCTCTTATCAATATCTTCATCAGAACCATAACTAATGAGTTCTGAACCTTTCAGGTTTCAACACCTAGACTTGTTTTGATTATCGATTCAACATGTTCAATGGCTACAATTGAAAATTTTAATTTGGGCCATCAAAGCTCAACCTTCTTCTCCTCCTAGAGGAAGAAGAAGCATGAATAAGAATTGAAACCAAACGCCACTTTCTCAAGTTGAAGCTATGTAGAAAGTTTATTTTCTTGATTGCTTATCCTAAAAGGGCCCAATCTTGACCAATTCTGTATCCCCTCTGTGTGATTTCATCTTTTTGTTAAAATGTAAACAAACAAAGATAGTTTGATGCAATGTACAGTGAAAGATAGAAAACGAGGATTTTTTTAAATTGCAGTTCTAAATATTCTAAAGTTTTCCTACTATTACAACCGGATGAGACAGCATTCACGAAGCTTTCTTTCTATTCTGAGATCTTTTCGTTACTGTCTAATATTTTTCTGTGTAGTTCTGTTCATCTTGACCATTTCTCCTAAACCGTTTTGGTAACGCTATCTTATTGAACTTTGAGAATCGGTTCTTGATCGCAGTGAATAGGAAAAAGGGATCAGATCACACATTGACGAACTTTTCCAAAACCGAAACTTCCAGAGGAGTGGATCAATGACATTGATGGAAACAATATAAGAAAGATCACCAGCACAATAATATAAAATTCTGCGAAAAAGGGTCACCACATAAAATTCTTTTCGATTAGTCTGTCTCTTTACAACTCAAATAAATAAATAAAACAACCCAAACAAGATAGGAAATTAAGAGTTGTAATTAAAAATAAAAAAATAAAATAAAATTACTAATAAACTAGGAAATATAAAAATAAAGAGAAATAACAAAATTGGCACTTTTAGGGTCTAATTTGAAGGTGTTCCAAGTCTCGACAGATTTTATTCAACCAACTCTCATGTAAAGCTGGGCCTTTTAAACTGTCTAGCCAAATTTGAGAGTGATCTCATGATAAGATTGAAAGTTATGAATTTTTTTTATCAAGCTGATCGGTATGCGCAATCTAGACCTTTTCATGGGTTTAGTCTTGTCTCATCTATCCATAAATATCCCTACAAGACTATCTATGTAGCCTAATTATAGCAGATCCATGACCGACTCCTCATAACCATAAGTATTGTCCTTCCCTCCAATATCCTCTGCCATGGGAAGCAATTACATCTATAGAAACAAAAAAATTCTACAAATCAGAATTTTTCATGTGTCATTTTTATTTTAGTTTTATATAAAATAATAAAATTAAATTAAAATAAATAACATAAAAAATAAATGAGATTTCATATGTTTCTTGACCACTGAAAGGTTGATACACAAGCCCCTACAAACCTCTATAAATAGAGGATCTTACCCTTGTTGTTACCAATTTTTTGGTCGTCACAAAAAAAAGAGAAAATACAAAAGGGATAAAAAAATATATTCAACAGAAAATAAAAAAAATAATAGCAGTGAAAAGAGGATGTCAGAGCGCCCAGAAAATAACAAAAAATTGGTTGAGAAAGTTTAAAAATATAAAAATTAAAATTTGACTATATATTTTTGACTGATGAAGGCTCTATTAACAAAGAAAATTCAATTTGAGAAAAAAGTCCAAAATCAGATATTTAAGGACTCAATTAAATTTTATTGAAGGTTTAATTGAATTTATGGAGGGTTTAATTGCAATAAAAATTATTTTTCAAGTCAATTTGAGCTTTAATTGGAAGAAATTAAAGTCCAAGGATCAAATTATAATTTTTAAGAGTTGATTTGGTCAAATCAAGGGCTTAATTGCATAAATATTGAAGTTTGATGGGTAATTAGGGACTTCATTAAAGAAATCCAAAACCAAGGACCAAATTGGAAAATGCACGTAAATAAAGGGACTGAAATTGACCGAATCAGGGGCTAAATTGAAGAAATTGAAAGTTTATTGATCAATTAAGGGTCAAAATACACAAATTCATAACTAAGAATCAGTGAAAAAGATAGCCAACTTTAGGGCTGACATTTGAATCTAGTAGGGATACAATTGAATTGATTCTTAAAATTAAAATTGCAATTGAGGACTTGATTAAACAAATAAGAAATTAAAGACTGATTTGGAATTAACACATTTTGACTCCTTTTTCTTTTAAATGAAACGGCATATCTTGTTCAAAGCGACGCCGTTTCATGCAATGTTCACATTAAAAAAAGAAGAGAAGCACAAAATGGTACCGTTTTAAACGACACTGTGCTTCTTCTTCTTTCCCTGGACGCGCACAGGCAGGGAAAAAAAAAAAAATTTTCCCCTGCAAACGCCTCTCTCTCTCTCCCTCCCACTTGTCCAAACCCTGACAGAACCCACACCCCCTCATGGTCTACCACCATAATGAAAAAAAAGGAGAGCCGTGCCCTGCGAGTGGCTGCATAGAGGCCGCCCCAGCCACCTTACCCTATCCCCATGACTGGACAGGGGTAAGGAAGCTCCTACTCCCCCTGCGCCATGACTGGACAGGGGTAGGGTAGCTCTCGCTCCCCCTGCCCCTATAAATACCCCCTTACTAGGCGATGAGGGGGGATCAAAAAAGATAGAGGAGATTGGAGGGGACAAGAAAAAAAAAGAATGAAAAACAGAGGACAACCAGAAAGAGAGAGAATTAGGGAGAGGAAGAAAAACAAAGAGAAAAGAAAAGGAAAATAGAGAGAAGAAAAAAGGAGAAGCAGAAACAAAAACAAAAAAAAAAAGGAGTAAAACAAAAGGAAGAAAAACAAAGAAAGGAAAGGAAAAGGAAGAAAAACATAAAGGAGGAGGGCATGAAAAATATAGAAGAAAAAGAACAAAAGCAAAAAAAAAAAGAAAGAAAGAAAGAAAGAAAAAGAACAAATATGTGCCTCTACACAGAAAGGAAAAACGACAGTAGCTATCATTTTTTTTCATCACTGCCATTCTTCCTTTTCGTCGCCACTAGCAACATGATGAGAAACCGGCTTCTCCCTCTCCTTCTCTTTCTTCTTCCTCTTTTTAATATCTCCAGTGTCATCCCAGACCAAAATGATTGGGCCGGGTCTGACCCAGTCCAAAAAAAAAAGAAAAGAAAAATATATTTGGGTTGACACCAACTCAACATTCTTTTGGGTTGATGTTGGCCCAACGCATTTAGGCCGACCTCAACTCAATTTTTTCTGGCCGATCTTGGTTCATCAAGGATGGGATTAACCCATATATTTAGGCCAATCCATCCCAATATATATATTATTATAATATAATAATATATAATGTGATATTATATATTAAACAAAAAATTCCAAAAATCATTTCAAAAATTTTTTGTGATTTTCTCGTAGAATTTTCTACCAATTTTGATTCATACTGGATTGTATTTTATAATGTAAAGATAAAAATCTGGTATTAAAATATCCGGTTTTCTCCAAAACATAAAAAAAATCTAATTTGTTTTTCATGTATACGACCAAATCTCTCAAAGCTTATAAGAAATTTCCATATCATATTTTCATAAACAAAAACATTTTTAAAAAAGTATTAGCATACATTTTTTGCTTTAATAATCGGTTTATTAAAGTCATGAAAATTAAGCCAATATATAAAAAAATACAAAAAAATTATTTTTATTCTTTTAATATCTTGGATTACGAACTTATATGTAAGATATATTCCTGATATTAAAAAGGTAGTTTTTTTTTTTTTTACATTAGAATGATTATGATTTACCCGATAAGATAAGGATTCCCTTATCGATGATGACTTTTCGTAAACCACAGAACAACAATTAGAAAACATGACAATACCTTAGTTTTTTTATCAAACAATTAAGCAATGCAACTTACCTAGTAGGACGTATTTGAGGTTGTCAATACCTTCCATTTACGCAACCAGTCTTTGTGCCTGATCTTTGAGACTAGTTAGGGTTTCTAGTGACCAAAATATTAGGTAGCGACTCTCATTCCTTCTTTTCATTGAAAAGACAAGAAATCCTTGTCTACCCCATTTCCTTATTAGACAGTAATCCAATAATGGACGTATCGTCGCGACGTCGCACACGTGCGACAGAATGACAACTCCACTGGGGACCTCGTGGACTCAGCTTTGCTTTTGTCTAATTATCGTGTTTTATTGTTTGGTTTATATGTTATTGTTAATATTGCATTTTTTTTATTTTCTTATACGCTTTAAATTATGTACATATTTGTTCATGTATTATATAGAATTGTCTCACACATCACATGTCTTAATTTTTGAAAGCACACACAAGCTTCTAAGTTAGGTGAGGGATTACTGATCAGCCCGATGACTATGGGTCAGGATTCAGATGTGTGAAACACCCAACTCATTTCTGAGTGCATGCTTGGTAATGGTGGGCATACGTGCTTTAACCATTTCTTGCAACGCTCCCATACTGTCTTTATGAAGATTGTGATACAAGACCCTTTTGAGACAGGGTAGAAAACCTACTCACACTCACTTAATGGATAAAATATGTCATTAGGTTGTATGTGCTATCTTTATTTTGCATTAAGACAAGCTTTTCTTAAAGCATCTTGAATTCAAGATTTGTGGATGACAAAATAGCCGTCACTCAGGAAATTTTTGTTATAGAGTTTGAGCAAGAATTACAATTTTTTTTCTCTCATATAAGAATTTTATGACTATATGTACCGTGTTACTTCCCTAATACTTTTTTAACAAGTGTTATTTTCTTAAAATTTTTACAAAACTTTGGTAGAATTCTAAAATACCCATTAATTATTTCATTACGAAGAAATCCCTTCAACTAGGCTGCAGCCAATTTATACAGGGTTTAGGCTGCAGTCATGCAATAATATATTATATTCTTTATTTCTTATTTGATCCGTGCCACGGAACGGATCATATGGATGGTGAGAAAATCCACAGTGATCGAAACTAGATAGTCTGAGGCTGAAACAAAGTTTTTCTTTTTTAGTGTCCCTGTTGCTTTGTGTGTACCACAACATGCACTTTTTCCCCCAGTTCCCCAAACAAGATACTGTTAATGAACTAAAGGATCAACTGTCTGCAACAATCTTGCTTTTTTCTTTGCAAGGTATGGCATGAGAAGAAGAAGAATTATTACCCTCAAAGCACTCAATTTGGCTTCTTTCCTTGGATAGGTATCTATTTCTTTCAAATACCGTTCTGCTCCTCAGTAGTCGAGGCTGCATTCCAGAAGTTTACTTCATGTTTTAAACTACTAATTTTGAGCTAGTGGATGAACTTTGATGGCAGCCAAAAGTTCCTGTTGAGTACATCAAGTAATCTAAAATTCAAAATTTAAAATTATTATTTTTAAGGAAAAATTTAACCCTCTATTCACATGTTCTTAATTTTCTATGGGGCATCATCAAGCCATTTATATGGTCATTTACAGATTAGTTTTTTCCTTCTGTGTCGCCAAGAAACCTCATTAATGTGGTTTCTGAAACTCTTACGTTAGCCACAACATTTATATGGTGTCTTGTTAGCTTTTTCTGTAACCAAATTTCCAGCAAGGCAATGACCATGATTATATATAGCAGAAAACAGAAACAGTTGCCCTAAGAGTATTACATGATGCTACAGACTTTTTAGGTCTGTCTAAAGTACTCTTCCTAGAAGTAGCTAACTGATCTCATCAGGGCCTCGGAAAGCATAGCAATTGCATTGAAATTGTTCTGCATTCTCCATGGTCTACACTCCACTCTATTCCGAAGCCATATAATATCATCAGAGGAATCCGACTAAAAAATCCAGTTGACCTGATGAGCAAGCGGTGATGCTGCACTTAACTCCATTGCTTTCCTGATAGCAAGAACCTCAGCTTCCTCTATAGCTGCAGGAGAGGAAAATACACATAGGAACTGAAAATATTCCATTTCAAATCAGTCCCATGTCGTGGCTGCACCCAAACTGTGACAGGACAACATCTGACAACGTTAGAATTCACAAATAATTGTGTGGCTAAAAGCTCAAAAACAAAAACATGTTTGTTGTTCTGACCTTGGAAGGACAGAGACGGCAATAATTACTCAGGACTTTGGGTCAATGTTTTAAAACCTGGCCCGGGGGTTAACCCGGCTAAAGGATCAAGTCCCGGGTTTTATAGGTCAACCTGGATTAACCCGGGTCAACCCTTCTTTTCACTATCACTTTATTGTTTGTTTCTCTATTACTTTAACCTCCTCTTTCACTCCTTCCTTCTTGCTTTCATTTATTGCATAGCAAAAGAGCTCAGCTTTCTTTGAATATGCCTCACCTCATTTTTTGAAAGCCTTTCCCCTGGGATGAACACCATACATCCTGCTGCCTCGGGACGACTACACCTTACATCATAGCAGAATGACCAAATAAAGGTGGAAACCCTAACCCTTGTTGCAACTCCTATCTGGCGAAGAAACCTCGCTTCTAGGTTCATAATCGTAGCTCTTTTGCACGAATATGCTCTTATTGCCTGCTATTGAATTAGATTCAAGTCTTTTGAAATGCCTTAGTAACCTCCTTCATGCCATTGTCGGCATAAAGGTTTTTTTTTTTTTTTCACTGGTAGATTGTGAAGCACGATTCTTGCTCCTTGATGCCCCCATGTTTTAAAGCTTAAAAACACCACAAAAACCCTCTCTCTTTTACATCTTTTCCCTGTAAATTTTTGTGGATTTGATGATGGTAATAAAGCTTGTGGTGCTGGCCAACTTCCCAGCAGGTTTTTACTTAGACCCGGACGAATCCCAGACCCGGGTCGGCCGAGTCCCGGGTCGACCCGCCGGGCCGGTCCGAGTTTTAAAACTATGGTTTGGGTTTCTTTATTTTCATAATCTATTTAGCACCGTAAAATTACTTAGGTAAAAATATTAAATATTTATATTTTATCCATTAAATTTTTTATATTTATATGAATATTGATCATTCGACAATTATTTATTATTTAATATAAAATAAAATAAAATAATATATATGTATATATATATTAAGTATTCAAATATATATTAAATAATAAAATTATAAAGTCGTTATATTTATATTAAGAAGTATATATACTTACATATGTGTGTGTATCTAATTAGATTTGAATAAATTCTTAAATTAACTCTATCCATTGCAGATTAAATTAACTGTAAAAAAACACACCTATTTAGGTGGAGTTGCAGGGGTATCTGTTAAATTCATATTAAATTGTTATTCCTTAATGACAACGTGTTTGACAAGATTAACGCGTGGCTTCTTAGATTTCGAGATGGTGTCTTGTCCCTATCAGCTAAGCTGTCGGCTCATCATCCCAGCAAAAGGCCACCCCCTTAATGCTCTAACGATCCGACAGTTTCCTCCACAACTCAAGCCTGCTCAATGTTTCCAGATCTTGAGGAGATTCATGAGTAATTGGCAATCCATGCTCCAGTTTGGTTTCCAACAACCAGACCGGCCCACCACTTCAATTTTGTCCTATATTCTATGAACATTAGCGCGCATCACCCCATGACTTGTATATCCAGAACAAAACTTTAGCAGCAGAATATACAGCTAGGGTTTAGGCATCATCTGCACAAAACAAACTGGCATAAATCACTAGTACTTCCAACTTTAATGAGAAGATGAGGACCGGTCTTTAGAAAAGGTTCAAATACAGAGGTTTAAACCAAGATATGATGAATAATTAGTGTGTGTGTGTAGAGGGAGAGAGGGGAATGTGTAGAATTGGTTGGATCAATTCTAATATATATTTTTTTATTAATATGGATGTTTCAATCAGTTTATGTATATCTTGATAAATTAAATATCTATTCGTTTCTAAGTTGTCACTAGAATGAAAGCCTGCAAAACATGCGATAATTATTTTGCTCTTGAGACATTGGATATAATTGAAAGAGAGAATATTTTATAATGGGTAACTTTTAGCCAAACAAGAGCATATTAAATGCTAGATTGTGATTAAGATATGCAAAGCAAGGAGCTAGCATATCTAACTCCCAAAGGGAAAGAAAACTTTTAGCCTGCTCAATTGTTAATCTCCAAGATCAATGTTGCATATAATCACGATACTCCATATTTCAAATCATAATTACTCATGCCTAATGAGCAAAATATCATTATGGAAAAATCTGTTTTTTAGCTAGCAATGCTTAATATAAAATTATTTTTTTCCCAAATATAATAGATTCAAGAAATATTAGATTTTTCTACCATGCATGGAGCCATGCATATAAATATTTGGTTTCTACTACTACTCTATGTTGTTTAGAGTAATGTTTTAATTATACCATGAAACAGGAATCACTAATAAGAGATGATGGTAGAAATTTATGGCTTTTATTTATTTGTCAATTATTTATGACAAGAAATTATTGGTCCGCAGCATTAGATGGTCCAAGTGGTATAACAAAATCTAGCTTAAAGAGTGTATATATATGATGATTTGTTGATCTAAAATCTAGTCCAACTACATCAATGAAAAAAATAAATATAAATAGTTTTAACAAGTGAAAATAACTCAAATAAATAAGTTAATTTTTAAGACAATAGCCCTTTTAAAAATAGAATTTAATTTAGTTTTTCTTTGTAACAAGATAGAACATATTAAAGTATCATGGCCATCATAAATATAAATCAACATCAACCCAAAAAGCAAGCACGTTAACAACTGAATTAATAAATAGAAAAGATGTTGAAAGTGATATAAATATGTCAAGAACATATATCTTTTGGGGTTTTTGGCTTTTTTTCAGTTTTTTTTTAAAAACAATTAAAAAATATGGCAAAAAATTGGGTACCTAAAAAAAAAGTATGTCAAAATCTTGTATTTCACACTTCTCAAATTTGGCATAATTTGGAATTCATATAAGATAATTATTTTTATGGGAACTTTAATAGATTGCATAAGCATTATAGGAAGAACCATTCTTCTGCTATGTAGGAAAGGAGGTCTGCCGAGGAGGAGGTGCACTGACAGCAGCTTATGTGTGGCCGACCTGTGAGGCTGCAACACTGATTTGGTGTGGGGAAGAGTCAGTTGCTATAGAGTTCATTAGGGAGATGAAAAGGGAATTTTAATGTGTTAAGAATA
>Ga0325405_1003589_pt1 | contig 15928 bp, 5 predicted proteins | sample PopdelMetagenome_21_FD_205663 | JGI IMG/M metagenome (GOLD analysis project Ga0325405, IMG submission 205663) | Populus deltoides microbial communities from Bellville, Georgia, United States - Xylem-Control-R2 | ecosystem: Host-associated > Plants > Phyllosphere > Stem > Wood/Secondary xylem...
AATTAATAATCTTTGAAAAGTAAATTTAAAACTTGATTAATTAAATTATATCTCTTAAGATTCCAATTGATTTTTATTGTTGGGTGCTAGCTGAAGAGTATTTATTATTATTATTATTATTATTATTTGGCTTTCTAGTTAGGATGTATGGTGTTTGAGGGTTCTGATAGGGCTTTTCAACTCTCACCAGTTTTAGCAAAGGTGACAATGTTAAATTAGCAAAGTTTGGAATTAAAAGTAGGAACTAGCTAGGAAGTAGCTATTGGGGTTTTGTATCTCCCCACCGTCTGGATTGAACTTGCTTCTGTGAACAAATATAGCTGGCACTCTCTTTGAGTTTTTTTTTTTTTTTTTTTTTTTTTTTGGTCCTCCTCTTTCTTTTACCCTCAGAAAAACTTATCCCCTCTCGAATATTCTTTCATTAGAAAATTAAGTGAAAAAATTAAAGCACGCCAGTCTTGATGCCTTAATGGTTCCGAAATGCGGTCACATGACTTGCATGCGCATGCATGTATCACATGAGACTAACTTATAGGCTCGCGCTATGCTAGAGATCGAAGCAAGTTATTTTTCAAGCATTAAAAAAAATTTAGGTATTGTTATCGTGTCTTCTATATATATATATATATATATTAACCATTAATTTCAAATCACCTATATATTGAATTATATTTTTTTTAATATTAAAATAGAAACATATTAGATTTACATAGATCAATCCAATTTGACATGCAAAACTTGTAGGGATAATCTTGAAGAAAATAAAATAGAAACCAAAATCTTCAACTAACTCAATATTAAAAGATAAAATTAATAAAAAAACAAAACTCTTTAAAAAAAACCTGTGTGATCTCAGGTCAATCAACCAATCTCGCGACACAAGTCATGCATATTGTCGGATTTAATAAAAAATTTATCCCATAAATTATTTTTCATTAGATAGATTTATATGACAATAAAGCACATGAGAATTTTTTGTATGAAATATTTTGTAAAAGAAAAAAATCATGACAGGTGTGTTGAGACTGAGATAACAAAAGCAGATTATTGATAACAAATGGTCAAATTGTATTTTTTTGGTTTTAAGTTAAATAAAAAAAAAGATAATCGATAACAAAATGAAGAAATTGCTTTTTTTTTCTTTTAAATTAAAGGACAAAAACTGCATTAAAAAAATAAATTAGATATTGTGACTTAAGCTGTCAAACTCAAGATCTGTCATATAAACTATATTGTATTCAATATTTTATTTTTATAAAATTACAGTTAACCTAAATATACTAAAAAACAAAAACAGCCAAAAAAATCCCAACACCCTCAGCCAGGAAAGGAAGAGCCTATGCATGTACGCTTTTCATCCCATGATTTGGTGTGATGAAAAATTATACTTTGCCTCTTGTAGTTAGTTTATAATTTAGATAATACTTTACATCTTCTTAAAAAAAAGTCAACAAAAGTTGTCTAAATATTTATAAAATTGCTATTATTTTTTCAAAAAATAACTATAACGACCCTAAAGCAAAAATATAATGAAAATTAACACTCCAATTCCCCGTACTTTTTACCAGCAACAACAAGCATCACATTTTCATAATCAACAAACACTCTTTCATTTCCATCCACCGCTAACAAAAAATTATAACCATTCCCCAACCTTTTCCAATCTTTTTCACCAACAAATTTTAGTCATTCCCAAACCTTTTCCGGCTACTATCATAAATAATTCCCAAACCTTTTCTAGCTAATATGTAACAACCTCAACAATTTCATACATTTTGAGCTTTGTTTCCTATATATAAAAAAAAATCTCTAATTTTTTTGGGGAATTTTTTTATATAAGCTTAGTTCTATGAGAATTTTATTGAAATTTTGACAGAATCTTCCCTATACTAAAAGATCTTCAGTTATCGATAAAATACCCATAACACTTTGATATACTCATCACACACGCAGCTCAATCATTGTCCAACAATCCTGGACTCACCATTTCACAATCATTGCCATTTATTTTCATATCTTATCATGCATTTAATTATAATGTTCAAGATTCAATTCAAAGATCTATAATTATAAGTTATATGGTACTATTAGTCTAACCAACGATAAAAAGGTATAAATACATCAGTATACACTATCTATAAATCCAGCAATTCCTCTTATTGTTAATATTCTGGTAACTCCTCACGGTCACCAATAATTTTGGCAATCAATCTTATAGCTATTAATCCAATAACCTTTCATGGTTACCAATAATTCCTACAATCCATCTGATTGTCAATATTTCGGTAACTCCTCACAGTTACCCATAAATCTGGCAACTCTTATGTTTCATTATTCTAGTAACTCCTTATGGTTGCCTATAAATCCAACAATTCCTCTGATTGCAAATAATTTGTTAATATGGTTATCCATAAATCCTGTAATTTCTCTTATTGTTAATAATTCGGTAATCCCTCATGGTTATCCATAAATCTGTTACTATTTTTATCCTTTTAGTTTTTTATATGTGTATGTGTGTGTGACATACACATGTAATAACTATAAAATTTAAAAATACAATTATAAACATGAATTCCAAAATTTAAATGAGGTGAAAAGCACCTACCTCCTGCTCGCAATCGTCCAACTCCTCCTCTTACCGAGATCCTATCCTAACAACCTCTCTTGGAATAATAGAATTCTGGTTCAATATAAACTTCTACATAAACTCAATGTGCTTAATTTCAAGGCACGATAAATTATTTAATAAAATTATCGTCTCAACTATTCCAATTACTTATAAACCATATCAACACAGACCATTTCATTATCAATCAACATATATTAATTCATTCTAAATTCTAGTAAATTTCAAAACATCATTAACATGTTTACACTAACAAAATAAACATGATTTCACCATATTTATATAATTTTGCCTTAGTTAGTTCATCATTCATCATACAACAATTCACTTAACTATTTAAGTTCTCATTTCTTCTTCTTTTTTTTTCCCCCTTTGAGTAACCCTTATTTTTTAGTAACTTCTCTTCATCACATTACCTAAACTATTTCTTCCTCTAACATAATTTCATCTCTTACTATAATTCACTCACATTTTCCTCATATACAAGTTTATATCAAATGTTTTCTATTTTCACCTACCATGACTGGTTCCTCCCCCTTCCAATAACCTTAATTTCTTCTTTAATTTTTTTAGATTTACACGTGTACACATTCAAGACATACTAATTTAATTCACCCCTAAATTTCTTCTTTCATGGTCGGCTATACACCATAAGACACAACCATTAGTTTTGTCAAATTTTGTTATAATTTCATTGGTATCAAAACTATATACAAACCAATAGTCCCAATTCAAACTCATTTTTTAAAAACCTCAATTCATCCATAACAAACCTTAAAGACAACTTGAAAATTTCAATTCAATTTATCTACTTTTCATCTAAATTTATTAAAATCAAAGGAGAATACCTTACCAAGTACATGTACAAGCCTTAAATGTGCTCTAAATAACATCCTACATTTTCCTTTCTCTCCTCCTTCCTTGTTTGGCCTTTTTTTCCCATTTTTTTACCTCCTTTTACTTCATTTTCATCTTAATTTAGTGTTTAACACACTTAATTTCTATTAATCTTCAAGATTTTCTCTCTAATTTCCACTTTCTCATAAGTTTCCTTAGAATTCTATAAAGTTCTCTCTTTTTCTCTCTTTCTATGTTGGATGGCCAAGCCTCCTCTCTCTCTCTCTCTCTCTCTCTCTATACACACACACATCACAATTTGATTAATTCCCTTTATGTCCCACTTTTCAACCTTTTATTTTTCTGGGTAAACTTTTATCATTCAAAACGTTGTTTACATTAAATTTAATTTTTTAAAACCCTTTCACCATAATTTTGTTTAATTTCTCCCATCAATAATTATTCCCACGAGATAAATATTTATTTTTGTCATTTAACTTATTGTTTCCTTCCTTAATTTTATTAGTTTATTCATAGGGGTTTACATAATCCATGTCTAATGGATAAAAAAAAAATTTCAATTTCAACCGCTAAGATTGGATATGTTGGAAATAAAGCTTCATTTTTTTTTTTTATAAAAAGTTATTCCGGACTCAAAACCCAAATTATGAGTTTAACAAGTTAGTTAGGTTGACTTGGATTTTTATTTTTTTTACTTTTTAATTGATCTTTCTTTTGATTTCATCATTTGTTGGAAATTGTGCTTCATAATTTTTTTGGATTTACTTTCTATAGGGATGTCTAGATCTCATAACCCGGATCAAAGAATCTTCTCAACCCAATAGCTTAAGCTGTTATGTGAGGTCCCAGGATATGATTTATATTATTCTCTAACACACCCTTTCAAGTGAAAACCTTTTAAGCTTGAAGCTTGCACAGTCTCACACTACCTTATGCTTAATTTTTATCAAATAAATATGGATTGTAAGATTCGAACTCGTGACCGCTTAGTCATTAAGGCTCTAATATCATGTCAAAGAACCAATTCAACCCAATAGCTTAAACTTTTAAGTGAGATTCTAAAATATAATTTATATTATTCTCTTATATTTTTAAAAATAATATGGCTAGTAAAAATAATATAATAATCATACTAATTATGCGAACTCATAATCCGTGATTGATGTTAAAAACTTTATGCCAAAAAGGATATGCGAGGAGGAAACCCCCACTTGTCAAGAACTTTTGTAGTCGAACTTTTCAATCTATCACGAATATGATTTTGAAAAAACGAAAAGAAAAATTATTCATCTTTATCGTTTGATGAATTGACTGCCATGCTTGCTAATTACAATGCACCTACTTTTGCAATGAATAATAATACAACATACCTACATTGAAAACACTAAAAAAATGCCATAAAATGAATAAACTCAAGAGATTGGATCGCACAGGAGCCGGTGTGCTTTCAAAGCTGGCTGGCTGGCTAATGAGGAGGGTCCCTTGTGTGATCGCTACGTTGGAAATGCGAGATACAAGTTTTTGTTTTTGTATTTTAAAAAAAATTATTTTTTTTATTTTAAATTTATTTTTATAATATTTTTAGATTATTTTAATGCATAGATATAAAAATAAATTTAAAAAAATAAAAAATATATTATTTTAATATAATTTTAAACAAAACATACTTTAAAAAAAATTACTACTATAATATAACCACGTTATAGAAATGAAGCAGTGAGAAATGTAGGGATTGTTTGAAAACACGGTTCAACTTGTGTTTTTAAAAATTTTAATTTTTTTTATTAAAAATTAATTTTTTATATTTTCATATTGTTTTGATATACTGATCTCAAAAATAATTTTTTTAATATATATATATATATATATATATATATATATATATATATATTATTTTAATATATCTTTAAATAAAAAATATTTTAACCCACGTCTACAACTGTAACCCTTTTTGTTTAGGAAAGGTGCGACATATTTTAGGAATTCGATATGACATGTAGCCATCGGATCGATGAAGGTAGAGCAAATTTTACAAGTAGTTGATGGCATTGTATGTCATTCCAAGCTTGTTTAATATCGTAAAGTGGTTGTAATTTAAAATATTTTTTATTTAAAATTATATTAAAATAATTTTTTTTATTTTTTAAAAATTATTTTTAAAACTAGCGTATCAAAATAATATAAAAATATAAAAAAAGTAATTTTTAACAAAAAAAATTTTTTTTAATAGAATGTGGTTTCAACCAAGTTCGCAAATAGGGCCTTAATACGCTAGTAGTTATCGACTGGCAAAATAGTTGGGAGAACTTGGAGCAAGGCGCTGCAATTTTTTGTTAATATGGGCTGTGATAGCTCATGTATTCACTAGTTTGCCTTGGCTTAGAGCAGGGGCGTGTGTTTTTTCCTTTTTTTTTTTTTTTTTTTTTGAGTGTGGTAGTAAGAGAGAAAGGCAACAATATCCATTTCTATTACTTGCTTGGTATGATCACGGGGCCTTAAATCTTAGATTTATTGATTCTCTAAGCTTTCATCCACCTCATTTCCATGGCCAATCTATTGGCAGACAGTCTTGATAATTCACTGAAAAGGTAAGGAAATAAAAGTTGAATAATATAAAGTGAATGTTTAATAATGCAGTGTTTCTGTAAAAGTTTATTTTAGTTAAAAAAATATTTTTATAGATTTTTTATTTTTGATATTAACACATTAAAATCATTAAAAATAAATAAATAAATTTTTTTTTACAAAAAAGCATGATAAATTGAAAAAACAAACACATCCAACATATGATGGTAACTCTCTCAGTAATTTTGTTCGTAGAAATATCACGTCACTGTACGATTTGCTTTCATGAATCTCACTGTAATAACCTCTGTAATGTCATCAGTATATATCGATAGAAGTTTTCCATCGACATATTCATGGATGAATTTTACCGTTAGGTTAATTTTGTCGGTGATGTTATTTATAAAATTTACACGTCATCTAACTGTTTGGCTCTTTTTTATTTTTTTTTCCCACTGCGATTCTTTTGATATATATTGTAAGAATATTCTTGTTGGTTTTTATTAATGAATTTAATGATAAAAAATTCGAGTGATAAATATCACTGTAATATATTAAAAAAATCTATTAGTATTTTTGTTAATATTTATTAATTTTCTAGTAATAATGAAAAGAACAAGTGGTTAGGTTAAAGTCTGCCTCGTGAATTTTAAGAGCTGTCTTTGCATTTGAGGGTATTTTTATAATTTTTCATGAGTTTTTGTGTAATTAACAGGGTCATGAAAGGGTGTTTTGGTATTTTTCAAGTTTACTTTTAATTATTTCAATTAGAAAATTGTTGGCGAGTATTGATAATGCGTCAGCAAGTGGATTACGTCTGTACCATTTAGGCGGCACATGTTACACCATCCAATGACCAAATTTAACCTTCTGTCATCTTCTTGGATGCGCAATTGGATCCTCTTCCACACGGGATGAAGCGTGTCGGTTTATGGTGGTCGGATTTTCACCAACGATCGTTTCTTTTTTCCCCTTCTTTTCTCTCTCCTGACAGATAAAGTAAACATTTATCCTCTTTGTTTTTTATTTTTCAATTTTAGTCCTCATTCTTTTAATTTCTTATTCCATTCTTATTCCATTTATAGTTTTAGTTCTCATTCTTTAAATTTCTTATTTCATTTTTATTCATTTTAAAGAATTTTTTTTAATTTAGTCCTTCAATTACAATTTATTATTATTTTTAATTTCAGTCTTCATTCTTTTAATCTCTTATTTTATTTTTATTCTTTTTATAGAAGTTTTTTCTTTCTTTTCAACTCAGTCCTTCAATTATAATTTTTCAAATGTTTTGTTTTTCATTTCGATCCTTATTTTTTTATTTGTATTTTTTTCATTTGCCCTTTTGTTAAAGTTTTTTTTTTTTACTTTCAATTTCATCCTTCAATCAAAGTTTTTTTTTTTCAATGTAACCCTTATTTTTTTGATTTTTTTTCTTTTGTTAAATCTATTTTTTAATTCAATTCAACCCTCAAACTGAAAAATTTTATTTGACCTCTAATTAATGCTTTTTTTTCACCCTCATTTTTTTTTATATCTTTTTGTATAATTAATTTTTTTTTCTGGTTTCATCTTTCAACATTTGTTTTGTCGGGGATTCGATTTTGTGCAATATTATCATTCTGCATTAGTTTTTTTTTAAAAAAAAAACTATTGGTTTTGTTATTATCTTTAATTTTGTTTTCCAATAGGTTTATCACAGTTTCATGACTTAAGTCACGAGTTTTGCATGCTATTTTTTAATATAAGTTTTTTGAGAATTGTTTTGTTTGTGTTTGATTTTTCAAGATATTATTTCTAAAAATAAAAAATAACATTCATTTTTAAATAATATTGTTGATGTGTTGGGCCTTGCATGATATTTTTTAAGGGCATGAGTTTATTTAATTAGTCTTATTTGTGATTATCTATGATTAGGTCATGAGTTTTTTAGTGTTTAGATTTATCTTTTATTGATTTAAATAAACAAGTTAAGTGAACCTAATCAAATGTACATTCATCTCTTATTTTTCTCAATTTTCTTTTGGTTATTGTTAACTATTTTATTTATTTATTTATACAAATAATTATTAATTTATTTAATTAGATGCTTGCATATTTTTTTTATTTATACTTTCAAATTTTTTATATAAGAAAACACATGGAAAAAGTATGCATACCTATTATTATTTTTTTTTTTAAAAGAATCCACTTATAAGCGCGGATTACATAACTAATAGTATTATATTATTATGATTAATTAATAATACTCATCCAACGCCCGAATCTCTACAGAGGAAATGGTGATTTGGTAACTTCTTGCTGTAATATTTCAGACCTTTCCTTTTTATCTTTTCACTTCACTTTCTTGGTAGACCCACAGAACATTGAAGAAATTACCCAGAAGAGGACCATATATATTATGGTCTATGCTCTTTTGCTTTAATCTCTGTACTCTAATAGTCTTCTATGCAATCCGTTCCCGTCGGCATTTGCTGAATCGATCATCGGCATGTTTTCGCCCGCACGAAAATGATATAAACATGTCAAAAACGACAAAAAAAAAAATAAAAATAAATAAACTACATGGTCCCTCCCATCTGAAAGAAACATTTCATGCACTAGACAAACATCTCAGTCAAGGTCAGATCATTTACACAGGTTAGCTGAACCAAAACACAAAACCTGACCCTGAAACATCCTAATCAAAATGCCCTTTAACCTTTTTGTCACAAAAGCTACTCCTCATTCAAATGAAAAACACACACACACACACATTAAGGATTAATCTAACATTAATAAGTACTCTAATACTTTTATTCTACACACCAATGGAGACTTGATTTTGGTCGGTGCCCAAAGAAATCACCTTCTTCTTTCCGGTGTCCAGTATGGCAAAGCTGGGCTGAAATGCTTGGATACCACCCTTGAATCAAGCAACTCCATGATTGGAGTAAAATTGACGCACCTTGGAACCTTATACTGATTGATGGATGCCCCTCTTGAAATTGCATAATCCATCAGCTCCTCAAATGTACCATTTTTTACCACACGTATCTCGAGCGGTCCAATTGAGCAATCTGCAACTCGGCCTTGTCGATACACTGAGTTCAAACATTCTTCCATAGCAAGGCAACATTGGTTTAGTACTTCGTCACTAGGAGAGTTGGCTGAGTCTTTGACCAATAATTCCCAGTAAATCACATAGTGTCCAGGAATTGTCTTTGTATCAGCATAGCTAGTGTATTCAACAACACTTGTGTTGAATTCACGTAGATGTTGTGATGCGTTCTCCACTGCCTTTTGTAACTCAGCTTCGTCTGTTTTGTCCGAGTCAATACTAAGCAATACATTCTTCCTCCTTACGAAATGAAATTGAGGGGCTGAGTTGTGGAACCCGGTAACTCGAAGGATGTCACCAACTTGGTACCTGTATAAACCGGCATAGGTTGTGATAACAAGCTCGTATTCCTTACCCAACTCAACATCAGCAAGGTCAACAAGTTTTGGAGTTGAATCATGAGTGAACCCAGCAGGATCGTGGGGTAAAAACTCGAAGTAAGCCATATTTGGCATGATTGTGTAACAAACTTCTGATGGCTTGCACATTGGATTCAGGTTTAACCCAAAGTAACATTCTGATGAGGCATACATAGTGCACGCCAAAGGTAAACCACCACTATAGTAGTCGAGGGTAGGGATATATTGGGCCATGGCTCCAGTGACAATCACATCAAGATATTTGGTGTTAGGCCAAATTCTTGTAATGATCCCTTCCCAGTTTTCCTTACTACACTCCATTCTGACAAACTCTGCAAGCTTTGGGTTTGGCTTCAGAATCTTTACCATGCAATCTTTGACGGAAGGGTCAGTTATTTCCTTGTTTAGCATTCCTGACTTGATATCATCAGCAAGTTCCCGCCAATGAAGTTGGAGAAACCTTATGGCACGGAGAAGGCCGGAAGCAAAGACTGCACCGACCCTGAGCACTTGTTCACGCTCTAGAAGGCCACAGAGCATCTGAGTGTACATGCTCTGGAATGAATCTGCACAAAGAATGGCCTCATTTGGGCTGGTGTACACATTGTAAGGATCATATGGACGTGTCTTGAAGTGGTCACTCTTGTAATAGCTCGTAAGCACCGGACGAGCCAGGAGACCTCCTGGGGTTCTTGTTTCAGATTTCACGAACAAGAAGTATAAGCCTTTGCCTTCGTCTAAGCCAGGCACGTAACTGGTGCATAAAAAGTGCAATTTTATAAGTAAGACTCACACATGCATGTGAGCTGGAATTAAATGAAGCCCGCATAATTAACTTGAACGCGTTTATTGGGATTTTGTTTTTGGAACTTACAGGTTCATTACTGGCATGAGTAAACTATACAGTAATTGGCGACGATCCAGCTCTTGCTTAATTGTTGGCATGAGCTTTCTTTCGCCAGCAGATGTCCCAGAACTATAAAATTTCAAGAAGACAAAAACTTAGGCCAATAATCACAGTAGACTTTTTTAAAACCCAAACAGGCCAATTAATCAAGGAAACTTTATAGTATTATACTTGTATAAAACTCACCTAGTAAGGAATTCTGAGATGGGGTGAGTTGATAAGATGGAAGAGCGATCACCATTAGCAATTCGTTGGATTTCAGGCTGAAGATCCTCGTATCTGATCATGGGTAATTTAGACTTAAAAGTCTCACGGTCAGTTGCACCATCAAGGTTGAACCGTTTTAAGTACTCGACGTCAGCGTTTTGGATCAGGATTTTAGCCAAAACATCCTCTTGAACCGAGTCAGTATTTCTAGTTATTTCCTCAATGAATTGAAGAGCTTTAGCATCTTTCTCACGCGCTGGAGGACCCAAAGGTGATGAAAGAGCATTATCAACAGCCATATAGAAAAAAATGAAAGATTTTTGACGAAGAAAAAATTTTGTCTTTGAAGAGAGGGTTGGGGTGTGCTGCAGTAGATTTAAGAAATTGAGAGATGAGGAGTGTGGAGGGAGGGTGGGTTTGTTGGGCTTTATGTATGCGAAGCAAGTCAGTCAGCACTGGCATTACGTGAGGGAAAATGGTATGCCACGTCATGAGCCATGTAAGAGTGAGACTAAAGGTGCAAAAGAGAGCTTGGAAGGAAGCTGACGGGTCTGTGCGGGACGGGAAATTTGGACCCAAACAAACACTTGTGCCTTGACAAAATGTAGGGGTAATAGGAGACAAAGCGGGTCCTACAACTCGTAGACATGGCTAGAAATAAGGCAGGCATGTGGGGTTAGGTGACCGCCATGTCAGCGAAGAGTTGTGGGGCGAAATGGTATACGCGTCACCCACCACGCGGCTGCTTTGGGGGCATAGATGTGGGTCATTGATTTGACTCATTGCCGGCGTGAGAGACAGTTTTCAGTGTTATATTAGCCTTGCCGCATGAGACATGCTTTTAATTTTCTTCAGTCCGCGGTCTTCTAACCACGTACCGTACATGTTACTATAAGTTTTGTTTAAGGTTATTCTCTAATTATTCTTTATTTATTATTAAATTCCGAGTTGTTAATCTATTCACAAGACTTTTATGTTAATATATATATATATATATATATAGATTTAGATTTTAGCTAGGCAAGTAATTCATTGACCTTCATATTATAACATTTCATGTCAGAATTTTTGTTTACTTATGTCTAAACATTTTAATATTGAAATTGAAACGATCAACGTAATTGCAAACTCCAATTTCTAAAACTTGTAACAATAAAATTACTAGAGATATTTGTGTGCACGTATTGTATTTGAGGTTGAAAAATTTGTATGTATATATATATATATATATATTAGATTAGTGAGTAATGATATTTAATTTTTTTTATAATAAAACATGTTAAATATAAGAAATTTTTTTTAAAAAAATCTATAGCTCATATAATTTTAAATCTATAAACATGTAAAATAATAACTCATAATGATAAACATGTTTTCAATATAAATATAATATTAGCATACATACGAGACATATATTCAAATTTATAATTTATATTAATTTAAAGTCTTAGCATCCATGCTAATAATAAAAATAATATTCTTAAATTAAAACAAAGAAAAGTATTACTTCGTTGAAACACTTTAAAACAACGAGATTTTTATTATTAGTAAGAATGAATTTTTTATTCTTAAAATTTTAATATTTTTCACTTGTACAACTAAGATGTTTGCAATGTACCTCTCATATCAAGATTTCAACATCCTCAATCATATTGGTTTAGATATAGTTCTAAACAATATTTTTCTGAATCAAATATTATATAACTCAAAAAAAATTTATCTAGATGATTTTAAGTTCTAATTTTTTTTTTAAAATCAATTAAAAAAAATAATTGTTACAGTAGTTGTTCAATTAAAAAAACAGTAAGCGGCATGTACCTGTGGCTCTGCTGCTTATTTGGTAGACAAGACATCCTATTTTTAATTTTGTGTGACTAAAAACATGCTCTTTTATTAATCCAGCTTGAACGGAAGAGTAACAAAAAAAAAAAAAATCCTCAATTACGGTACCGTGTTGAGCAATACACAAGTTCTTAGGGTTTGAAGCATATTTATTAATCCAGGTACGGCAGACAAAGAGTTCTTTGAGACATGGCTGAGATTTAATTAGGAAGAGAACACCGATTCCACGAGACTCCCATGATTCCCATATTGTAATACAACAGGGGCAGCCACGTGTGTCTTTTCATGTTTTTTTTTATGTTTTAAAAGCGCTTTTGATAAAATTTAAAATTTTTTTATTTTTTTATTAACTTCAAATTAATATGTTTTTAATGTTTTCAAATCATTTTGATGTGCTGATGTCAAAAATATTTTTTAAAAAATAAAAAAACATCATTAGCATGTATTTTGACACGAAAAGTTATTTGAAAAGCAACCGTAACCACACTGCCAAACACACTCGAATCCTTGGCTTCTTGTTTGAATTTTTTGTTTCTAACACGGCGATGAGGAATTTTTTATTTTAAAAAAAGCTACACACATGTTGTTTAATTTGATGAATTTTAAATTATTATGCAATTATAGTTGATAAATCTTACATGTTATAGGTTGAAGTTTAAGAACATTGCAGCACTGGGATAATATTAATTGAAGGTTTTATTTTCCCAATATTAGAAAATGAATTCAATTATAACTTGGACGTACATATTAAAGTCTTGATATCGTGCTTTTAATTTTATTTTTTTAGTGTTTTTAAATTTTTTTTATATGCTAACATCAAAATTAAATTTTAAAAAATAAAAAAATTAATATATTTTTAAATAAAAAATACTTTAAAAAACAATAATCACCATAATACCAAACACTATAATTGTCAAAGAACCATCTTAACCCAAAAATTTAAACTCGTTAGGTAAGGTCCCAAGATATGATTTATATTATTCTTTAACACATTCCTTAAAATGAAAGTCATTTGAACTTGAAAATTGCACAAGCCTTCATTATCTTATGCTTAATTTTATCAAATAAATAGGAATGATGAGATTCGAACTCGTGACTGCTTGATCATCAAAGCTCTGATATCATGTCAAAGAACTATCTCAATCCAATAACTTAAACTCGATAAATAAAATTCTAAGATATAATTTATATTATTCTCTACCCATGACTGATATTCGCAGCTCACCAAGCAAAACTTGCATTGCGTACGGCATATGTATCCATCTACACACGGCGACCAGTCGCCTAAATTAAAATTGATAGGTGTAAATATTGCCGTGTATCATTCAGTAAAGGATAGAGTGTGTTTCTTAATTTAGCAAGAAAGATTAGAACCACAGGAAGGATTGGAATTTTTTTTTTTTTTTGTCCTTCTAATATGGATAGATTTAACTTATATTCGATCCCTTCGGTCAGCTATAAATAACTTATAAATGTTGAGATAATATTTAATGATTCCTCTCTCTCTCTCTCTCTCTCTCTCTCTCTGCACACAAACACACATTTATCCATTAGTTTAAAAATATTCATCCTGTCTCTTATCCATTCTACCTGATAAAAACATACCCTTTCACAGTTTTTATGATTTTGAAGTGGGTACTTGAAAAACTCAACTTCCCACCCAGCTCGTACTGGACAGGCAAGAACACAACTCGCATAATTGTCATTTAATATATGTAATTAACAAAGTTGCATCAATTTATAAGGACAACTGCTACGACTGTAGCATCTGACAACCATCCCAGGATGTAAAATATATATTAAGAAATATGATTAATCTGATATATAATAACACCGCCAAAGCTGCATCATGCCGATAGTTAATTTCCTATATATATATATATAGATGATTCCCCTTTGGCGAGGTCACCGTATGCCAATTAATTCTTAATTCATATGAATTGTATTTTTTTTTTTTTCCAACTTTGAAATATGCTTATGCTGGAATGACTTGTATTGCGCGTAAGAAACTCTCGTTTTCTTAGATAATCCTACTTAAATCTTCCACTTGGTGTAACACGACACGACATTGTGGAATAATGCTCCACAAAAGCTATACAATGTTAAAATATACAAATCTAAGAAAAGGGGTGTTCGATTTTTAGATGCAACTGGATGAGAATGAACTAGAAAGATTAGCTAGGATTGGACGAATAATTAAGTTGTTCCATGAGAATAGTCGGAGCAACAATTTAAACATGAAATTAATTAAAAAAAAAAGGGAAATTAATTCCCAGTTGTTTTATTCTTAATTTCTTGTGTCAACATCAAATATTGGTAGAAATAAACTTGTTATATATCATGCGTATGCAATCAATTTTCTAAAAATAGTAGAGTTAGTTCCTTGTCAAGTCATCTCCAAAACGAATTCTCCCACACCATCGATCAACCCACGTAGTTATCTGTAATTAATTGTTTGTGAAATTCATGGTAACGTGTGCCGACTGCTACGACATAATTTCTTTTGTTATTATGACTACGACCCGAGTTCTTGTTGGTTTTGAAGTGTTCATTGTCAATAGTCAAATGGAGACCGAAGAGTTTGGGTAGGAAGGGGGAGCATAGTATGTATCGCTCCTTGTCCTCTGCTTAGGTTTTTGTGGAAAATTTCGCTTTAGAGACCTTGACTTCTAACAATAATCCAAAGCATGGAGTGGTATGTAAATGTTTTTTATTTATTTTCTTTTTTTTTTTTTTGCCCCCCTTCCCTCCGTCTTCAACGTTACACTGGTCTACTGATAAATTTATAGGAGCTTGCATTGCGTAAAGCTCGCGTCATTTTCCTAAACAATAATTAGAACTGTTGTCAACATATAAATTTTATATCACTGTAAAATAAAATACTTATAATTATTTGATTAGAGAGACGTCGGATGCAAGCAGAGAGTGGATAAAAAAAAAAAAAGTTAAAAGTGAAAACATTCCATTCATTTTAAATGTGGTCAAACATAATGCTTTATTCATCTTTATATTTATATATTTATTCAAAGTACGGAAATCTATAAAATAAACACTAATGATTAATTACACCTCAAACAATATAAAATTTCTCAAATTAAGATACAACTAAATACATAACTGATTGATTAAAATGCCATATAATAATAATAATAATAATATATGTTTGCTGATGAGGAGCTTAATTGAATTTACATTAATTTAATGACTCATATATATATATATATATATATATATATAATTATATAATACAATTATAAATAACAAATTTTATTTTAGTGGACGATCATCTTCATCAGCATATATAAATAAATGGAAATCATTACTATTTTTATATAGTTCCGATCCTTTAATATATTTTTTGTCAATTTTTTATATCAAAATTGATATAACTATTTTTAATTTCTTTTAAAAATATTCTTGAGTTAATATAAGAACATGATAAATTAAAAAGATTTTGTAAAATAACT
>Ga0325405_1003590_pt1 | contig 15924 bp, 6 predicted proteins | sample PopdelMetagenome_21_FD_205663 | JGI IMG/M metagenome (GOLD analysis project Ga0325405, IMG submission 205663) | Populus deltoides microbial communities from Bellville, Georgia, United States - Xylem-Control-R2 | ecosystem: Host-associated > Plants > Phyllosphere > Stem > Wood/Secondary xylem...
GATGGTTTCATGGAATAATAAAAAATATTTTATATAAAGTATAACTTATTTCATAATATAATAGCAACAGTTAAATCCATAATATTTAAATTAAAAATCATCAATATTAATATATATCTTAAATTATTTTATAACCTTAATTTTAAAAGAATTCTTAACCAAACACATTAAATTACTTTTTTTTCAATTTCAATTTCAACCACAGTTTTAACCAAACACCTATTTTTTTAAACTAATCTCAACTAAAAACACTTTTTATAAAATAATTTTTTTCAAACCATAACCACAACAACTACCACAATACCAAATATACCAACACATTTCACTATTTACATGAAACCACTCAAAATTTGGAATAAAGAGAAGCTCTAACCTCTCTTTAAAAGGAATCCTTCTCTCCTTTGCGATGCAGGGAATGTTTTTTAATTTTTTTTTATTTGTATAGTATAATTATACTAATAATAAAAGGAAAAAAATACTTTTTTGAAAAATTCCTTTTAGTATATGTTGAACCGTGTTTTTTAAAGTCTTTTTTAGTTTTAAATTATTTTTTTAAGGTTTTATTTTAAATTATTTTTTAATTTTTTTAAATTATTTTAATGTACTAATATAAAAAATAAATTTTAAAAATATATTATTTTGATATTTTTTAAAGTAAAAATTACTTTTCAAAGCAATTGCTACTATATTTATAAACACCACAAAAACTTTAAAAAATTTAGGCATTTTCTACCATTTTTTTAGAAAAACTCTAAAAGTTTTGTTAAAAAGGATGTCTAATGAATATCAAATCCTATAATGTTTTCAAGTTGTAGATTATAAAAGCATTTATTTCGGCATTTTTATTATTTTTCCTCCTAAGATAATTCTTCCCGACTACTCTTTCAGTCGTGATTGTAGTTCATCAGTCCTAATGCCTATATTTATGAAATAATCAATAAAGTCATGATATTACAAGTTAAATTATAATAATAATAATAATAAATTAAAATTAAAATTAAAATTAAAATGCTAAGGCTGGAAAATATGTGTTTCATGTGGGCTCGCTTTTTAGTCCGCCTGCACAGTTTGCTGAGAGCCAGAGGCTCATACATTAATCAACCAAAGCTTCTTGACCTGTCCACCCTAACAGCAATGAACTGTTTAAGCAGGAGGCTAATACTCAAACCTCCCTTGCACTCAAATCTTACCCTTAATTTCCCTTCTATCAATGTCCCCTTTTACTCAAAACCCATTTCCATTCACCAGAAAAGAAAATTGTCAGCCAACACTGCCATTACATCCTTAATACAGTATCCCCTTTCAGGTACTTTTTTTTTGTGTGTTCTTGCAGTCTAAATATGATGCTGAAAATAATAGTTATTGTGTTATGATGTAATTTTGCAGGTGCTGAGGAGGATTTGGTGGGTTATGTTTTTGGGAAGAAGAAGGCAACTGAAGTAGCCCATTTGTAGCTACTTCTCTGTTAACCTACTTGAATTGTCTATTTTGTTGTTGTTTTGTTTTTATGGTTTTAGTTATTCATTGTTTTAGCAAATGAGTATAAATTTTGAAACTCTGACGAACCTGTTTATGATCTCTTACATGTTTAAGTAATTTCACTTCTAGCTACTTCATTTGTCTAGCTGTTTGCTTTATTATTTTCATGGTTTTGGGTATTCACTAGTTTAGAAAATGAGTATAAAGTTTGATTCTTTTGAAAACACTTGATGATTTCTTACACGAGCGTTTTGGTTTTGATTTTTTGTTAATTCTTTTGGCTCTCTTTTTTTTTTTAAATTTAGGATATGGAAACGTGTTGTTCAAAATGGTGATACTGTTATAGATGCTACTTGTGGCAATGGTTATGATACCTTAGCCATGCTGAAAATGGTGGCCGATGAATTGGGCAGGGGTCGTGTTTATGGGATGGACATACAGGGAGATGCTTTAAAGAGTACTTCTTCTTTGCTGGATGAAAGTGTCACTTTGAAGGAGGTAATTCTATCGCGTATTTAATTTACCACTTGTCTAAAATTTCTATTATGTATTTCCATTCACCAATCTTGGAACTCATAATTAAAGATTGAGACTTTTATACTAATTTTTATGGCCAGCATTTCAGTTTTAATGATTAGAGACTTGAGGTAGCAATAGAATTCCAGGGGTGCTAATCCTGCATCTCATAAGGTCTATGTTAACCTCTATGATGCTTTATCCAGCCATTTATGCTTGTATGGCTCACTTTTTTTTTTAAAAAATTCAACATGTAATTTGTTTGTTGTTAGTGTTTTTTGATCTTCAAAAAGCAGAAAGCTTTGACCCTATTGTTCATGAAGAGATTATTTTGATTATCTATACTCATGTAGTCCTTACTGAAACTCAATGTATGCAGAAAGAACTTGTGAAGCTCTTCTCCATCTGTCACAGTAGAATGGAAGAAATTGTTCCTGCAAATAGCCCTGTAAGGTACTTCCTGCCGCTCAAGTTTCTCTTGGTCTTGACTTTTTATGTGTAGTTTTTAGTATAGATTGTCGAGGCTAGTGATTTCAAGTTTTGCTTCTATTTGATGTACTTATGCCTCTGAATATAGATTGTCGAGGCTAGTGATTTCAAGTTTTGCTTCTATTTGATGTACTTATGCCTCTGAAGTTTCCTTTACTTGCTTTGCCTTTTCAGTGAACCTTTTTCTTACATGGTTGGAATATATGATGCACCTGAACCTAATCTGATTAGGAATCAAAGATCAAAGGAAGACATTCTGAAAAGGGCCTAAAACAAGAGCCCTAACCATGCTTTATTATTGAATTATTTATTCTCTAATTATCTGCCTCTCCAAAAAGGATTACAACCCTTCAAAATATGTATGAAACGGACCCTTACAAGAAAGGAAAATCAGAATCCCTAAACAGATAGGAGAAATAAAAACAAAATCTGAAATTAAGGCTAAAGATCTGAAATTAAACCAAAAAAAATAAAAATCAAACAGTACCTTCTAGGCCATTTTTGAAGGCCTTCCTGATGTGAACCAACAAAGTGGGCTTCCCTTCTTAGAACAAGGCATGTATAATCTCTTGACAAAATTTGAGTGCGATCTAATGATCTGATCAAAAGTTACGAGACTTTTGGTTCGTTAGGTTGTTTGGCTCAACTATGCCTCTTCTTGAACTTAAATCTATCCCATTAGTCTGTAAATATATCTTTTAGGTTTTCCACTTGGTTCAATTGCAACAAATTGACATCCATCTGTTCAAAACTCCCCACATCAATATATCTCCAATTTGAATAAATAACACTTCATCAGTACTCCATACTCCCATTGAAGTGATTTAATTCCTTCTTTCTTCCAGGCTTGTTGCATTCAACTTGGGGTATCTTCCAGGAGGTGACAAAACGATAACCACGGTTTCAGAAACAACACAATTGGCATTGGAGGCTGCAAAGAAAATATTGATTCCTGGAGGGCTGATCAGTTTAGTTGTGTATGTGGGGCATCCTGGTGGAATGTAAATTTCTTGCTTGACTGGATTCTTTTTTTCATTTTGTTATGATATCTGCATGTGCTATATGGTTTTCTGCCCTTGACAAGTCATGTTTTGCTCCATATAGTGCTGCACTGTGTTGTGAACCTCTTAAAGAGTTCAACTTTTCATGACTTGGAACTTGCAAGTATTCTCTTTCTACCTGATATTGTATGTGTTTTTTTTGTAAAAATCTATTATTTTCACCGTCAAATGAAATTTATGAATGTAGGATGAACCCATTCACAACTGTGCTGGTCATTTTAACTACTATATAGCACCCAAATCTATTATCTACATTGTCTTGTTTCTTGATATTATTCATTTTCTATTTCCTTTTCTGGGAAATATTCTAGAATTAAATCATAGTCCCTTCTTACTGATGTATGTTTTTATCTCAAGGGTCATATGTTTCTGTCTTCTTTTTAATCTTCAACTGATGTGTCAGATTTATCTTTTCGCATATACCTTCCAGGGAAGAACTGGAGACTGTTGAAGCTTTTGCTTCTGGATTATCAGTTGATAATTGGATCTGCTGCAAGTTCCAGATGTTAAACCGACCTTTAGCTCCTGTACTGGTTCTCTTATTCAAGAGGTATCATGGTGAATTACATACCTTAGTAGCTTTAGAATTTGGTGTTTTCTGAGACAAATTTCTTCAGTCATTTTTCTTTCTTGATAAAAATAGTGACTCTACAAGGTCCTACTAAAACTCTGAATATGGATGGATTCCTCACAGAGGTAGCTGAAACACAATGAGGTTCTGCTTTTTGGACCCATCTTCTTGCAGAAGGAAGCCTACGCGAAGGATGATTACATCATGAGGTGAACAGCCAATATGAAACCCACCACACCTGTAACTCCTGAGCATGTTTGCTTTTTGTACCCAATCCATTTGCCACCCATGACTGCCACTGGATATTTCGTGGACGATCTTAGTCCCATGAAAAAGATGGTTACAAAGGAAACACTTGTGTATATTTATATATATATATATATATATATATATATATATATATATTTTTTTTTTTTTTGGTGGATTAGTATATACGCTCTAGTCATTCAAATTTACATTTGTAAATTTCCTTCGTTCATGGGTTCATTTACGAAAAGTCAAATTGCTTAGTTCGTAGGTCTTTTTTTTATATATATATATATAAAAAACTGACCATTTTATTCAGATTTTGATGTAAAATATTTGCCATAACGAAAAAAAAAGAACAAAGAAAGGAGCTAAGGTTAAACTTAAGGAGGAACTCGAGACGTATGATATGATTTTGTTTTCCTATAATAAAAGTACAAAAATGAGAAGTAGCTGGTAAACGATCGCGATGGGACTCGAACCCACAATCTCCCGCTCCGGAGGCGAGCGCCTTATCCATTAGGCCACGCGATCACTTGCGAATAACTCTTTGAATATTTATATATATATATATATTATTACTTTTTGTATTCCGGGGCAAGAAGGTGGCAGTTGGTTTAATAAATACTAGTTTCTGCGCAACACTGCAGGGGATAAATTTTCTTTTTAAATGTAAAAAAAAAAAACATAAAATTGTTTTATATTATTGTTAAACTTGAAAATACAGTTATTTTGAATGTTTTTTTTATTAACATATCTCTTGTTTATTTTAAAGAACATAAGGTTTTTAATTAGAATAATTGTTTTTGTTAAAAACATATTTCATAGTTGTTAAAGCAAGTATTTTTTATATTTTATATATGACTGAAAGCTAAAAAATAAATAAATCATAAATGTGATAAAAATTATTTTCAAAATTTATTTAGAAATTTTAAAAATTAAAAATAATTTGAATGAGGTTCTCATGAACAATTTATTATTATTAATATTATTATTATTATTTTTATATTAGATACATAGTAATTGAAAAAATATTAAAATTTTAATACAAATTTATTATTTAAGAACCATAGTTATGAAAATCAGGGAAACAACATATAATGATATGCAAACACTTCAAAAGCATTCAAACCAATAGCTTTGTTATGGCAAAACGGTGATCCATGCATGGACAATGATGTGATCATGGAAAGGAGTGTGGTAAATTCAGGAGAACATAACCTTAGTAAAAGGTGATCTATGCAATTGGTACATTTCTGAACATTTTTTTGTTATAAATTTTAATAAATAGAGAAAATCTTAAAAAAACAAAAATAAAATAGACTTGCCAAACATAATAAATTCAAAGAATTTGGACTTGATAGTTAGTCAAGCTCAAAAAATAAACCTATTTTCTTGCTTCTGTCGGTGACTCTGTAACCACTATATCGAGGCAACATCCTCAACTTCTCCACGTGAATAGACCAGCTTACAACCACCTTCAGTGATAACCTGACAAAAAGGAGAAGAAAAAACCAAGAAACATTAAAAAAAAAGTTAAATAGAGTAGAAGAAAATAAAATGAATAAGCTGGTTTGCGTGGTTTTTCTCTTTTTTGCATGTGACAGTGACCCTCGCCACCAGCACAAGAAGAAAAGGGAGAAGAAGCAGTTCCATATCCACCCTTTTTTTTCTTCACCAATGATAGCACGTGAACTCATGCATCGCCGCTATTCCTCCACTTCCCAAAGTTCTCCAACAGTGTTTCCTTGGTTACAAAAGCCTCTCCAATTATTTCCTAGTCCTTAGAAGGTTGATCTATAATCTCAAATCATTTTTGTTGACAAATTACTAAAAATTATGAAATTTTAGGACAAAATGCTGATTATTATGTATAATTTTGGATTGTTTGGACATTATTAATTTGGTTTGATGTGTCTTTTAACTCCGAAATGACTTGATTTTTTGTGTTGAATTATGAACTTATTTTTTTAAGGTTGTTATTTCTATTTGAACTAAATGTTGATTTTGGGATTGTGGTTGAATTTATGTTGATTTGAGTATTAATATTTGATTCATCAATTATGTTTGGGTTGGTGTTGAGTCATTTGAATTAGTATGCGATTTAAACAAAATTCATGAAATTAATAAGATTTGTGTGGATTTTTCGTGTTACTTGGTTTTGAGTTGATGAATGATAATTCATCTTGAGTGGATATCATATTTAAAATAGCTTGATAAAAACATTTTATTTATGTTCGGCCAAACATGACCTTAGTCTAATTTTAATAAATTTTTAATTTTTGGAAGATCATCTTGAAATCAATTTTGAATTCCCCATTTTTGTACCTTTTTATATTTAATATTTGGAATTGTGATCTACACGTGAGATACTTTTTTTGGTATTAAATAAATCAATTTCCTTCCACAAAAAAAAAAATTCTTTCTAAAATACAATTTTATTTTAAATTGCTTATAACCAAGTCTCTCAAAAATAAATAAAATATCATATTTGCATAAATAAAAAAAATACATGGCATGATTTAGCATGATTAAATATAAAAAATCCAAGAAAATAGTTTTGTTGATATCCTTGCATGCATTTTTAAATTTAATAACTAGTTTATGAAATTCATGAGAACTTGACCAACATTTTAAAAATATCAAAACAATTTATTTTGTTTGTTCGAATACCAAGGATTGTAAACTTATACATAAAATATATTCCCGATATTAAAAGAAAAATGTAAAAAAAATAATATTTTTTGACATTAGAATAATTAGGTTTTAACCTGATAAGATATCTTCTTATTGAGGAACATTCTTAAACTTAAAATAGACAAATGATTAAAAAACACAACAATACTTTATTTTATATCAAACAAGTGAACATACCAGTTGGGGGCAAAGAAACCCATTGTGAATAATCAAATGATGATTCAACAAAATCCATCGAAGATATGAATGACATCTCACAACGACAAGTGTTTTTAATGATAATCAGAAGAACGAATACAACTAGATTAAAAGAAGAAAACTTTTCTCAAAGATAGTATGCTACTTGGTGAACTCCAACAACAGTTGAGAGGAACACTGCACTTGAGGGGCATCTTCATGGCCAAAGATTAGGTTTACCCTTTGAAGGATGACTATGATACATGAAAAACATATTATCATATTAAGGAGCTACCAAGAGACAATTTGCAACAATCATTGATGTAGATGATTGTAAAAACTCTTTCAAAGAAGTAAGAATAATATAACACTACTTCTCCATCAAAATAAAATAAGTGGGCAATGGTGCAAGAATATCAAAATTAAAGGGGACATCATCCAACCAGGGAGCAATTTCACGGCTAAGAAAGTTTATCACTTCTCAAAGAATAGCTAACTGAGTAGAGTTTCATTTATCACCTAAAGGTCCAGGCTATGCAACAAAGAGGCAATCAAATACATTGACCAAAAAGATAAAACCCGTGTGAGTTGAAGAGTTAAAAGATCAAGAGAATTTATTTCAGAAATTGCAAACCTCATCCACTAAGCAATAGAGAGATGACAAGAAATTGGGGCCTATATTTCAAACCAGGTAAGGATGCATACATATCATTTAATCCCAAATCATTGCATAATGTTTTTGCAGATATTTTCCAAGAAAACTCATAAAGAAAAGTCCAGCGAGACTCTATTAAATTAGGACCCAACAAGGTTTTGAGCTTAGTAAGGCTCCAACAATTAAAAGCCCAATAAGATTTAACAAAGAAAGAATCCAGCAAGACTCCAACAAATTAGGATCTGATAAGGTTCTGAGCCCACTAAGACTCTAACAATTAAGAACTCAACTAGGCTTAACAAAGAAAGAGTCCAATAAAAGTCTAGCAAATTAGGACTTGACAAGGTTCTAAGCCCAATAAGGCTCTAACAATTAAAACCCCAACAAGGTTTAACAAAGAAAGAGTCCAACAAGACTCCAACAAATTAGGACGACAAGGTTCTGAGCTCAGCAAGGTTCCGGTTGATTAAAAACCCAACAAGGTTTTAAAGAAAGAGTTCGGAAGACTTTAGCAAATTAAGACACAACAAGGTTTTGAGCCTAATAAGGCTCCAATTAATTAAAAACTCAGCAAAGCTACAAAGAAATAATCCAATAAAACTCTGATAAATTAAAACCTGACAAGATTCTGAGCCCAACAAGGCTCTAATTGATTAAAAGCCCAACAAGGTTTTCAAGAAAGAGTTCAACAAAACTCCAGCAAATTAGGACCCGACAGGGCTCTAAGCCTAACAAAGCTTCAGTTAATTAAAAACTTAGCAAGGTCTTAAATAAAAAGTCCAGCAAGACTCTTGCAAATTAAGACTCAACAAGGTTCTGAGCCTAACAAGATTCTTGTTGATTAGAAATTCAGTGAGGATTCGAGCCTAGCAAAGCTCTAATTGATAAAAAACCCAACAAAATTCCAATGAAGAAAGGTTCAACAAGTAAAAACCCAACAAGGTTCCAACAGATGACTAGAAGTCCAACATGGACAATCCAAAGAAAAATCAGAAGATGGTCCATTTAAGAAAAGGAAAGTAAGACATCTCCAAGACATAATCAATTATCCATGAAAAAATCCTAGATATTTTTCACACCACGAACAGGTTAACTGATCACGAACCACAAGCTAGTTTCCTGAACAGAGACTACGAGTAGGTTACCCGATCACAAACCATAAGCAGGTCACTTGTACAAAAAGACCATCCGTGAAAATCCTAGATAGTTTTCACACCAAGAACAAGTTACCCGATCATCAACCATAGGTAGGTTATCCGATCACAAACCACGAGCAGGTCATCTAAACAAAGACCACAACTAGGTTACCTTATCACGAACCACGGTAGGTCACCCAAACAAAGATCATCTATGACAAATCCTTGATATTTTCACATCATAGCAGGTTATCTGATCACAAACTATAGGCAGGACACCCGATTAAAGACCATGAGTAGCTTACTTGAATATAGACCACGAGTAGGTTACCCGAACACAAATCATGAATAAGTCACCCGATTAGAAACCATGAGCAGGTTACTTGATCATAAACCATGAGTATGTCACTTGAATAGAGACCATTTATGAAAAATCCTAGATATTTTCACTAAAGGTTGACACTCAAACACCCAACACATTTTTCTTTTCTTTACAAACTTACTTTCTAAAGTCTCATAAGACTTTATACCATAAGTGTTGTAAAGAAGGGGGCAACTGTCATAACTTGATTTTTTACCCATTTTTTCTTATTTTTTTTAAAATAAAAAAATAGCAAAAAGAAAAACACAAAATTAAAAAATATATATTTTTGTTGTATTGCATTATTTTTTTAATCATTTTTAGCATCTTTTCAAAAGAATTAAAAATTTAAAAATTTATTTTCTATGCGTTCAATTTTTAACACGCTCATTTCAAAATTATTGGTTTATTTTGCTCATCAAGTCAACATTGACTTTGCCTTTTTCAAAAAAAAAAAAAAAATATTTGGACAAGAGGACCAAAGTTCAAAGAAAGAAATGAGAGACCAAAGTGATTTTGGGTTTCTTGGTCACAAAGTTTGCTTGGTGGCCAAGCAATGAGAAGAAAAAGATAAATTATTTTTCTTATAAATAATAAGGGAATCTCACACACAAAAGAGTAGAGGGATAATTTTAAGGAAGCATTAGCCAAAGAAAAAAGAATTAGTTATTGCATAAAAAACCACACACACAATCACACACTTTCTCCTAAAATCATATAAAAAAAGATACAAAAAAGCCAAAGAGGATTTCCCACACTTTCCTCTTTAGCTCACTCGCTGTCCTAAAAGAAACAAAAAATCCTAGACCCATTATTCCTAAACCCAACCACCAGCCATATCAAGGATAGAGCATAAAAAACACTATTGGGGCCACTTCTCCAGCACCAATGTAACCTTTTCTCAGTTAACACCATAGCTTCTCTTTCTTTTCTAAAAACCACCATCAACTACGACCAACAGTCAAACCTATTAATCTTCCAAAAATCACAAACACATACCTTTCTCATCGTTACACTGCCATTGACAGCCACTATGAGCTGAAATTAGTCCTTTTTTATTCTCCCTCACTAGCCACTAGCAAAACACCAACCAACACACACACACACACACACACACACACACACACACACTTTCACCATACCTTGACTTAAAATCAAAAAGAAAAGAAAAGAAAATTAAAGAACATGTATCTCTCTCCCATTCTAAATAATGACAACACCAACAATAACATCGTTAGAATAGACACCACTATTAGACAATTTGATGTGGATTAGCCCACACACTAGCAAATACCCATTACATGCGCCAAATGGGCTAATTACACAATTCAAAACAAATACATTGAAAGAAGCATTGAATGAGTTGGTTTTACAAGTTTTGGACAAGGCAGATCTTAAAGATCCATTAGAGGGGTTAATCCAACCATATTTGGGCTATGAATTCTCAGCAACAAGGCTGCCAATTTTTGTATCAATTTTGATTAATCTTGTTTATTTCAGTTTTCATGTGTTTTAAGGATTTCCTATTATGTGTGGGAAAAATATTTATTTCTATTATTTTTATTTATTTCCTTTTCAGGTGAGGAGAAAACACAATAAAGAAAACAAAGGAATCCAAGCTGATTTGAGAAACATAAGTGGCGATAAGGTTTTCTAGTATGCAAGGAGAATATTTCAATAACTTTGATCATGTTTCTTAATATTAGAAGGAAAATTAATGGCAACAAAAGAAGGAAAATAAGGACAACAACTAGTTTCCTTAAAAAAAAAAAAATACAAGGCTACAATTAAAATCATCTTTTATCTAGGAAACTACTTTGGCGGCAACTTCTCTTTTAGTTCCTAGGATTATTGGAAACATTGTAGGCTATAAATATGCCTTGTATTAGACCTACAATATTTTCTTTTCTTTTTCTTTTCTCATGACATCATAGGAATCAGACTTACAAAATTTATTTCTTTTACATCAACTATAACCCAAGGCTTGTTTGGGCTTAATTAATACTTTGTTTTTAGTTAGGATCCAAGACTTATTTGGATTAGGGTTTGGGCTTACTAGTATATGTTTTAGATTAGTTTTGTAAATGGGTCAATTCAGCCTACAAGGATAGATCCATTATGATTAATTTTTCAGAAGTACTTAAACTTTTGTAAGTCTAAGTTTTAGCACATTTTGATCAATAATAATTATAAAGTTTTCTCAACTTAACATGTAAGAGTGATTTTTGCATCATTTGGTCCTTAAAAGAGCTAAAAATAACTTATCAAAGATTATTTGGTTTTGAGGCATCATTCGATTCAATTCCAATAGTACTGGTGCCTTAAGACAAGTTTTCATTGTATCATATTTTTATCAGACCTCTTTTGACTTTTCGAATCAAATTTCAATATTGATTGTGGGTTACGTGAGCACGTGATCATGAGGTTCACGTCACTATTATCCTTTAAATCCTGCTCCTTTTAACAACGAACCATCATCTTCTCTTTAGATTTCTAACTTTAGCCCCTTCACGACAGATGAGTTGTGAATAAGCTTGCTTTTTTCTTTAAGCCGAGATTTTTTAGACCAAGTTCTTGATCTAGAAAACCAGATTTTGTTCATCATAATAAACCCTCCATAGTAGGCTGATAGAATTTAGAAACACCATTAAACCATAACAACCACAAACACAGAAAAATGATGCAACTTACTTCAGGTAAAACGTACTAGGGAAGCTAATATCTTTGTTTTATATAACTAGTCTCTTGCCTAGAATCTTTAAAGTCATGTTAACTTTCTAATAACCATAATACTAGGTGGTGACTCCTTATCCAACCAAAAACCTCTTAATTCGTTTGGGAAGGGTCTCTGTTATGTCGCGCTCTTGCGAAGGGTACAACATACCTTATAAAAAGAGAAAAAAAATCCTCTAAAAAAAATCACTCTTGTAAAAAAACTATATGTCAAGAAATGTCAGACCAATAAGACCAGTCACCATCCTTTTATCATTGCCAGAATCCAAAAATAATAGTAGTAAGAGTAATGATAGCTACCAATAGCTCCACATTAATCGCCTCTCCTCCCCCGTCATCGAAACATAACAGTAATAACCCTTATAGATTGAACTAGCAGCGAGAGGAAGGGAGAAAGGCTAAGACTTTCCAATGCTTAATCTACCATTATGAGTACCGTTCATCTTCACCGTTGGTACAAGAAGAGAGATAAAAAGGAGGCATGCCCAATCCAGCAGATCATGTGCCTTCATGGTCATTAGAATGTGCAATGAATCACCCAAATAATCTCTGAAAGATCAATAAAAGGTTTTCTAGTTACCTTAAATGTAGGTGATGTCATTTTTTTTTTCCTATGTATCCTTTTTCCATATAGTTCATCGAAATATCTCTTATGATAGCATGATAACCCCATTAGGGATTCATGTTAGGGCTAAACTTTCTTTATTGTTTTCAATGATAACATGCTTTATGTGATTTAATACAAGCTTTGAATATTTTTATTATGTTTTTTCTTAATAAATAAATATTGTGTGTTTTTTCTTAATATATTTGATTTGATCTTTTTTACTTTTGCATATATCTTTGTTTGTGTTGTTTTTTTAGTCTTTGTTTTATACATCTTTATTTTATTCTTATTTTGGGATTTGATATAGAGTTGTGATCATGCACCCATATCACTATTTAGCTTAATTTTAATTGTAAATATTGATAAAATATCAACATAAATTTTTATTTATAAATACTTTTTGTAAATTGTTAATTATCTCAAATGTTTTTGCTTATCTTATGTATGATGGTATTTTTGAATGTTTATTTATTTTAGTTTTCAAGATATAACCCTCATTTCTATAATGAGTGAGCTAGAGTTGGATCAACGCTATCTCACACAAACTAATTGAGATTGAGTGGTTATTTTTAAGCCTATTTTGATCATTATAGGTTAAAATGGATTTAAGTTCATTTGATCGTTCATCCTTCTTACAAGTTCAAAGGCTGTTTTCATAAAAGTAAGGATTATGCCTTCTTCCGGCTCAAGTTCCAAATCACTTCCTTTAGTTTAGTTTAGGTTTTTAGCCATAATAATAAACACATGTTTGTTTAAGCAACCATAATTTAAAGCTCGACCGACACTTTTGTCTTTACAAACAAACACAAAGCATTTTACAATAGGTACGATGTATTAGGGTAATTTTTATCTTTCCTTAAACATAACCATCCATTACTTAAGAATCTTTGAAAGATTAGTATGAGGTTTTCTAGTTATCATAAAATTAAGTGGTGATTTATTTTTTTTCCTATTTACCTCTTGTCATGACAGGCACAACGTTAAATGATGGAGCTGCCTCCTGGATTGAAGGGTGTTTGGGTTTAATCATAAAGTTATAATTTGAGGGAGTTGTCATCTAGTATCATGGTAACTAGGAAACCTATTGTCTATGAGAGCCTGGGTAAGAGGACTAGTTATGCAAGGGAAAAACACATCACCCCCAGTGCACCATACCTAAGATAAGTTACATTGTTGATTGATTGTTATTCTAAGTCGTGTTTCTATCCGTTGGTCTTATCTAAGGTTCAAGGCAAATCTCCGTTCGTGAGGAAGTTTACCTTATCGGGTTAAATCTTAACTATTCTAAGGCTCAAACTTTAGCATCACACTTGTTTTTTTGGATACATCTAATTCCTAACTTTTATTGCTATTAATTTATTTAATTTAATATTGTAAGTATGCATTATGTTGTAAAATTCATACCTTGAATATTAATTAAACAAATTAATTTTTGTGTTAATTTTGAAAATTTTCTCAAATCCTAATGGATAATCATAAATTAGTTATGATATTCATTTTGAACTTTTAAAACATGATAAAAATTTATTTTGTTTTTTAGAAAATATGCATGAAAAAACTTTAGAATTTGGTTGTATACACGAAAACAAAACATATTTTTGTATTTTTTTTGAAATGAGGATTTTGTTTTTGAAATTTTTTGAGATTTCGACGAAAACCATGTATTTTTAATATTGAGTCCAGTGTACGTCTACAATTCAATATTAAGTAAAATTATTAAAGAAAGACATTTTGTGTATTTTTAAAAAAACAAGGCAATTATTTTGGATTTGTTTTGAAATTTTTGGAGAAAAATAAGGTATTTTTAATATCAGGTTTGTATCTCACAGTGTAAGTATACAACCCAATATCAGGTAAAATTGATGCCCCAAATTTTTTATAATTTTTTTTAAAATTTTTAAGGGTTTGTTTGGCAAGACCCTAAAATAAGGACAAATTAAAACTAAAAAAAAACCCTTAAAGCGAGTTTGTCAAACATGCCATTGATCTAAAATCAAAGGCATTAAAAATATCTTAAGGTTGTGTTTGGCAAACATGCCTTAAGGACCCAAACAAGGCTTTATTTTCTTAACAAAATTGACGCAAGCTAAACACACCTTTAGCTTTTGAGTTGGGATTGGCCAACTACATGAACAATGTCTATTGGGCTAAGGCCCTAGGTCATGCACACGAGTTGGGCTGAGGTCCAACCCAACCCGGTTTTTGTTGGGCCGACAGTCGACCCAACAAACTTCTCTGTTTTTTTTCCATTAAATATGAGTTGGACCTAACCCAGCCACACGGGCTAGCCTGGCTTTAGGGTGCAACCCTTTCTTTTATCATTGGCCCAACCTAGTGATAGAATTTTCTTGGCAATAAAATTGCCAAAAAAAAATGAGTTACACTGACTTTAGTCTATGTAAAACATTATGTAAAGAACCAAAAGAGGAAGAATAAGCTTACCTGGGTGAGAGGTGATTGTTGATTGTCAGATGATGGCACCTTCAAGGTGGCTCATTGTAGCTGCTTGAGGGGGATAAAGGTTGCTAGTTAGGTAACTAAAAAATAATGCTAAAGGTTTGTTTTTTAACTACCTTTCTCCACATGATTTTCTCTTTTTTTTGCAAGAAATTCACCCTTATTATAGGGATGAAAAGGGAACATATGATTTTTATTGGGCATGAATCTTGGCCCTTGATTCTCACATGAAGGATCTCAATTGTTGGCTAGAAAATGATAACTTGGGCTGTAAAAAATGAGTTGTAAAGTTGACCGGGTTAGCATCTTTGGGTCAACTTTTTGGCTGTTTTTTGGTGGAAAATCGATGCGAAAATAACTGAGAGTGTTGGACAACTTGAGCTTTATTAAAGGGTGTCTTTGTCATTTTATTTGAGGCGTGAGTGGTGCATTAAGAGTCCGTTTGACGAAGCGTTTGCGGCTGCATTTTTATTTAATAGTTGCAACATACTGTTTGGTTACAAAACAAGCCGCAATTTTCATGCATGGGCCCCACATTTATCTGTGTTCAAAACTCAGTTTCGTTGAAGCAGAAATTGCATGCTTTTTATTTCTTGTTTATTGCAATTGTGTTTAAACACAGTATAAAATTGTTCTCCTCTTCCTTCCTTGACCAGTGCTTCGAGTATGAGTGGATTTTGTCCAGATGAGAAAACCATGAGGGTTGTTCTTACTTGGGCATGCCGCTGCTGGAGGCGAG
>Ga0325405_1003592_pt1 | contig 15918 bp, 6 predicted proteins | sample PopdelMetagenome_21_FD_205663 | JGI IMG/M metagenome (GOLD analysis project Ga0325405, IMG submission 205663) | Populus deltoides microbial communities from Bellville, Georgia, United States - Xylem-Control-R2 | ecosystem: Host-associated > Plants > Phyllosphere > Stem > Wood/Secondary xylem...
TTTTTCTTCTAAGATCTAACCTGAAAAATTTCAATCTTAAACATGATTCATTTTGAAATTTTAAAATAACTAGCATTTAATTTATAACAAGGAACTAACTTATGGTTTTCAAAAACATAATGACTAATAAAATCATAAAAAATGCATAGACTAAATTATAATTAACTCTAATTAACAATGGTAGCAGATGCAGAAAATGGTAACAGTTTGTATAAAAACAGTAAATGACATGTAGAAAAATTACATGAACAAAGGAAGCTGTATGCATTAAATGATATTCCATGTAAATGACATGTAGTATAAGAGCACAAGACCTCAAAAGGACAAAGCATTAAGGAGACCATATTAAATAACAGTAAGAATGCAACACACAGCTTTCGTGCCAAGAAGAACCCAAAGGCTGATTAATTATTGAGGAAGATAACTTGACGCCACGCTTAAAAACCTAAGCTATCATATTGAACAAAGTCATGTCAGGACCCAGAAATTAAAAAAAAAAAAAAAGCCAAATAACAAAGCAAGCATTAGGTACTGTAACAAAATGAGTAAATATTACAGATTTTTATCCAAAATTCAATAGCTGAAGCATACATATAGATGAGTCATATAGCCAGTTCCAAACTCCCTATTATATCTAGAATGCCTTTGAGTTGAAAAAAATAAAATAAAAAAATTGTTAAATTAAGGAAATTTTTAAAAACAGAGAAAGAATATTAAAAAAAATAAATGAAATTAAATAGTGAAATTACTATATTTCATGTACTAAAAAATCATGTCCCATTTCTTACATTGTTTCTCTAACTTTTTTAAATTCTCAATGTGACTATCATATTAAAAGCCTGCCACCTAAACCATTTGGTGATCAATAACGTTTCCAAATTATGCATGCTGACCTCAAGACAGGACAATCAAATGAAAACAGACAACATATATAGCTAATATGGGAAATTAATTGATCACCATGAAGGAGGAGGCAACCATGAATTCTAACCTCTTTCACTACACAATTCTGCTACTTATATATATAAAAAGTAAAACAGCAAGAAAAAAAATAATGAATGAAGAAACAAAAATAAAACAGCAATCTTATTAACAAAACACAATATCAACAAGCAAGTTTCCTTATATATATATAAGCATATGAATACATTCAAAACACCTAGGTGTCTGCACACAGGAGGACAAAAAGACTTGTAGACATCAAAGAACACCCAACATCAATAATACTAATTGTTAAAAATTAAATTGGGGGTTTTGATAAATTTTCAATTAAACATGCATAATTTCCATCAATCACTCTCTTCCAGACACAAGAATTGCCAGCATTCAATTTATGAACCGTAACCTTAAAAATTAATTTGGGGGTTTTCATAAATTTTCACTTAAACGTGCATAATTAGGATATAAATCATGGTAAAAACATTTCATAAACCTTATATTTTTGAATTAATAGCCTAAAACCATTATTCACAGTATCGGGAAAAAAAATTCTTACCTGTGTTCTTCAGTTACAGGCGAGGGAGATGGATCAACACGACAGAGTAACACCTGAGATTGGGAAAGCTAGGTTAGAACTGTTTAGTGTAACTTAAATTGAAACAAAGAAAACAAAAACCATAAATTAATTACCTGAGCTATCGAAGAAAACAGTGCAAAACCTAATCCGTTTATAGAGAAGGGGTAAAACAAGATGTTCGATGGTGAAATCGATGGATCTGGTGCGATGTTGTCATGGGTCTCTGTTTTTGTTGGTTTGCAGAGAAATATTGAAACTGTTAAGATGAAGGAGAAGAAGATGAAGAAAAACAAATAGGGTTGCTGAAGACGAGCGTGAAGATGATAAACAGTTTCGGGTAAAGGAAGATGAAATCGATGAAGAGAGGATGATTTTTGAACAGTTAGGAATCGATGTTATTAGGGACGAAGAAGGATACTGGAAGAGTGGAAGTAAATTAATTTTCAGCGTAAATGGTTGTTGGATCTGTATTTCGGTGTGGGGGGAGTGAGTGAAAATAAACGGTTCAGATTTTATGCAATCAACGGTCAACATAATTTTAGTTTTATATTAACATTTTAATTTTTTTTTCAATTAGTAACGGAAAATCTGTTGCTAAATCAACGTAAATTTTGCAACGGATTATCCGTTGCTAATATTAAAAAAATAATATATATGTAATCCGTTGCAAATCCGTTACTGAATTTAGCAACGGAATTATCCGTTGCTAAATTCAGATGCAAATACCCCCTTTTTTTAGTAGTGCACAAAGTAACTAGTGACATTTGTTACTCTTTTAGGTTCATTTTGAAGAAATAAATAGATAAAAGGAGGAGGAAAATATAATTCATGATCTACTAAAAACAATAAGAGTTAAAGATAATAATTAAACAAATAAATACATAATATTTTAATGGGTGAAAGGAGTTGCAGATACGAGCCTAAAATCCACAAGTTTATTTTCTCTAAAATATTGATAATGAAATTTGTCTTTTTAAAAGGGTTACAAAGACTTAAATAAGTTAGAAACTCTATCTCAACTAGATAAAAAAAACAAAAAATTTAAATTACAAAAGAAAGAAGTATAAAATCTGAAATAAGTAAGAAGTATCCCCTATGATTTAAGCTACTGGTGAGTGTGGCCTTGTGCATATCTTTAACGTGTCACTTCTTTTTCTCTTAATTTTCATTGGAAGTATTTTTTTCTTTTCTTTTGATATATTTTAGTATAGTTATTAAATATGACTCAATATGTTAACTTGAGACCTAAAGTCCTGGCCGAGTTTGAAGTACGCAAAACTCAGGCCTGTAATTAGCCTGGTGAAACTTGAACGACTCACAACGTCAACCTGGTAACCAGGTGACCCGATGTAATCCAGGAAAGACCTTTTATATATATATATTGTCTACATTTTTTTAATAAACCTAAAAAGTAATTCATGAATGTCCATTCTTACATTTTTTTTATAGCATGTCTCAACTTTTCTAGGGGGAACAAATATTTATGGGTTGTGTGTTCTAAAAAAACAAAGAGTGTATAAGTGTTAAAGTAGTGATTTCAGTTTAAGGGGCAGAAATAAATTATTACTGAAGACCAAAGGTACAAAAAGCACAGGCATTGCCTCACCTGTAGGGAGGTAATCAGAGATTTTTCTCTTGTTCGACCTAATTTTATACACGCAAGCCTACCACTTTATCCCTATTGGTTACTAGCCCATATCAAATTTCACTATATAAACATTAGAAAAAAATTTATTTTTTTAATATGAGATTGGAAGCTTATTAATATATATACTCTCTATGCTCACAAGAAAAAAAAAATTATGTTTTTTCAAAGTGGGATAAGAAAATTTTTTTGTTTAAATACTTCAACTTAAAAAAAGAAGATAATATCTTTTCAATGTGAGATAAAAAACATTTTAAAATAATCTTTTAAACTTTATTATTTACAATATATATATAGCCTACATCTATATGAATTGTTTCTTAACCTTTTCATATGGGATATTAAAATCTTAAATATTTTTTTATTTTCCCGGGTTGATTCAGGTAAATCCGTGTGACCAGGGATCCGACCCCTTGGACGGGTCAACCCCCGAGTCAGGTTTAATAACTATGTGTTTTAGGTTTAGTCAACAAGAAGTGCTCTAGTACATTTCCCCCCTTTCTGGTCCTAGTATATCACTAGTAAATATATCAATGTGAATATCTTTTAAAAAAAATGTTAATTGAAATTTCTTCACATACTACACCTTAGTAGATCTCATTCTAATTTCATAAATAATTGTGCTTTTTAATTTGACTTTGTATATTCATTATACATGTTTCATATTTTATTTGCTTGATGGGAGGTGCTAAATTAGAAAAAAAATTATATCACTCTAGGAAGAGAGCCTTTATCCACTCCCTTAGGAGGTGAGTGTGATTTTTTCTGTTGTAATTGATCAATGTATGTTGTTTTTAAAAGAATGGATAAAATAAAATTGGATGTTTTTGACACACATATGATTGATTATGTGTTTTCACATTGATATTCTAGTTTTAAATTGTTTTGGTATGTTGCGCCAAGATACCACTAGAGTCCATAAGGGACTCAAAATAAATGTATATGATGTATGGAATATTATGGATAAAGAGAATGGTCTTGACATTTTAATCTTGATCATCTAGATATAATATTCTAACTTAATATATAGGAGATGATTACTAACTTCTATTGCAAAAAAAATAAAAAATTTAATATGTAAGAAATTCTTTATTACCTAATTAGATTGAGAATAAATGAAAGATATATGTGTAATTTAAATTGTACAATGAATGTGGAAAAATGGCCTCCAAGAATTTGGTATCTAAATTGATCAAGGATGAGAAATTTGATGCAAAGAAACTATGATGTTTAGCATAAGAAAATTTAATATCTTTTAAATGAGAAAGAGATACATGAGACCTTGACCAATAGTATGAATTCACTTTAGAAAGGGATAACTGCCCGACACCAATGTGATCTGTAAGCCTATAAGGCTTGGGTCAATAAGGATAGAACTATACATTTTACTATTTTGATATGTATGCAATGACCTAATTAAAAAGTTTGAGATTTATCAAACTGCTAAGGAAATATGGAACCAACCTAAGGTAAAATTTGGTGGCACAATAACAACTAGGTTGCGAGCCCTAACCCTTAAGTTTAATCAATATATAATGGACCCAAAACACTCTATGGTGAAACACTTTAAGGTGATGTCCTCTATGACTAGAGAGTTACAAGTAGATAGTAATAATCTCATTAATGAACAACAAGTTTTGGTTCTCATTAGGTCCTTACCTAAATCCTTTTAGGGCCATATAAAAATGGTGGTAATGCACAATGAGGGTATTAATACCTACAAATATATTAGGCAGCATCTTGAACTTAAGACGGAGCATAGAAAGATGAATCGTACTATAATTTTAGCAACCCAAACTAGATAATATAGTTGCACAAGGTGATGCTGCAAATTTAGCACCAAGAGTTGGCTGAGCAACCAAGTGTTATAAGGACATACATGAAAAAAGAACATGACCAAGGTCAAGTCCTATAATTGTGGAAACATGGGTCACTTCATTCTAGATTGCTCTTAACTAAAGAAGGTACAATGTTATCTTAACTCTCTTACTGTTTATGTATATTCACACTTATTTATTGCTCATATTATCTTTGATTGGATTGAAGACATGAGAGCCATAAAATATATAGTTACAGATCAAGTTAAATATATAGATTACCAACTTTTACCATCAAGCTACCATTATGTTATTATATATGGGTAATGACACTTAGGTTCATGTCCTTGGAGTTAGCATATAACATTTAAGTATATGTACTGGGCAAAACCTACTTTTATATAATATGTTGTATGCCCTAGATGTTCACTATAATCTCTTATTAGTTTTAGCTTTATTTCCTTTAGGTTTTTCTTTTCACTTAAAAGGTACTTAAATAGATATTTATTTAGATAGGAAATTCTTTGGACTTGGTCAGTTTGGTAAAGGTTTTTTTATATTGGAATTTGATAATGATATTTCTTTGATGACATCTTTTATTTCTTTTGATATTATATCTAATTCAACTAAATAGCATGCAAGGTTAAAACATATAAGGCAAGATAGATTAGCTAGAGAAGGTTTATTGGGCTCACTCACTAACGTAAGCATCTCGTTATGTAAACTATATTTTGCAAAAGTATCTTATAGAAAGCCTTTAGGTAAGGCTAAAATGGCAATTTACCCATTAGAGCTAGCCCATTCATATATTTGTGGACCTATGAATATAAGAGCATGTCATGACACTTTTATTTCCTAACTTTCATATATAATTACTCATGTTATGGTGTTGTGTATCTGTTATCTCATCAGTGAGAATCCTTAGATTATCTCAAATGATTTTTGATAGAGGTTGAGAATAAAAAAAAAAAGAACTTAAAGGTTCTTCACACTGATATAAGTTGAGATTATTTATTAAAACAGTTTAAAGACCTATGTGAGGAAAAAAGGATACATAGGCAATTGACAATTCCTTACACTCCACAATAAAATGTTGTTGTAGAGAAAAGAAATTGTACACTTTTAGATATGGTCATGTCTATGATGGTACACTTTTAGATAAAATGGATTTAATGGCTGAGAATAACGCGTAGAAGTTAGTTGATCTTCCTTCTAGGCGTAAGTTTATAGAAAATGAATAGGTCCTTAAGATCAAATACAATGCATTGGATCAATTGATAAGTATAAAGCTTGTTTGGTGGTTAAAGGTTATACCTAAAAAGAAGGAAGAGACTATGAAAAGACATTCTTTCATGTGGTGAGATTGGCCTCTATTCACCTTATTCTACCTATCATTACCTATTTAGATTGGGAGTTATTCCAAATGGATATAAAGAATGCATTTCTAGCTAGTACGATCCAAGAAAAGGTTGAATAGGGAAATAAATATTCTAGTGTAATTGTGCATATTGTCCAGTTTTGTAATATCAAGCATAACTCTCAATCTAATAATTGGATCGGGATGAAATTATATCATAAGTTTCCTAACATATTTTTAGACTTTGGATTAAAATATCAGGTCTGTTGCTATCCAATTTTGACCCATAGTTTGATAAATTTTCAAAAAAAAAATAAGGGTTTACATATGACAATAACATAGAGCATCAGGGCTAATATTAAGGAAGCAATATGTCAATGAGATCATTACTGAATCATATATAATTACTGCGATATAAAATACCATAAATATATTATTTGATTCGAGCTGGTTATAAAAAATAATCACTGCAATATAAAATACCACATATATAGGATTTGTTGGTGCTAGTTATAGGAGAGTAACCACAAAAAACCCTAAACCATAAAAAAAAAACCCTAAAAACCATAACCCTTACTCTCCCTTCCCGGGGCCAAAACGAGAGGAAACCAAAGGAGCGGCGCCCCCTACCTCTCATCTTCAACCTTCAGCTGGAGGCTCTCTCTTCCCTCAGTATCAACCCCACAGCCGCAAGCCTCCTTTTCCCTGTTGACAGAGGTCGGCCGCACCCCCTCTCTTTGAAACCAAACCAGAGATCGCCCCCTGCCTCTTGTGGACCATCTTCACTCCCTTCATTTCCCTTTATTTTTGAAGTAAACCAGAAGACCCTGATTGCCACCCCTCTTCTAAAGAAAAAAACCAGAGAAACCCGTGGCTTTGGGGCTTTTGATTTTCGGTTTCTTCTCCCTTCAGTCGGGCAAGTCTTCCTGTCCCTCAACTAAAATAACCACACGTCAGACCCTCTCCCTTTTAGTTGTTCTTCCCACAGGCGCTGTCCCCCGTACTGAATTCAGTTTCTTCTCCACCGGCATCCGAACTAGCCGTCCTCAGCAGAGCTCCTCCCATTTCCACAGATCTTCTTCTCCCTTACCTGACTGAAAGGCAGATCTTTTCCTTCATCTCCTTCTCCCAGCAGCAGTGTCTCCACCTCAACCCAGACAACACCCCCCCTAAACGCTCTTTTTTATACAAAAAATATTAGAAGTTTTGAAAATGTGTTTTCGCATGGATTTCTTAAACACAACAAAAATTATTTTCTTGCATTTCTAGATTTTACAACATGTTTGTAAAACTCCAAAGGGTATTGGCCAATATTTCAACAAAATAAAAAATCTTATTTTTAGAGGAATTCATCTATTATTCATCGTTAATTTTTGGATAAAGAAATCCCAAATGGATGAATATCCAAAATATTAATGGGAATAACTTGTTATTATTCACTGCTAATAGTTGGATAAAAAAACCCTAAGTGGTAAATATCCAAAATAATTTTCTAAGGATAATAAGTCATCACACATCCTTGAAAGAAGCCTTGATTATAATCGAGGACATTTCAATTTTTTACTCCGCAGTTTACGAGCCATGATAGTATAAAACACTAAGGCAAAAATAGGCTTTTAAAGCTCCCTAGATTTCTAAATTTTTGTCCCTCCTCCTTGCGATTTACGAGTCGCAAACTCTTGAAATACTAAGAGAAAAATGAGCTTTTAAAGCACATGGAATCTCCTTGGATTTCTATCTTAATAAATTAGTTTGAATCAAACCTAGAAAAATTGATGGGATTAGAAAACACCAATACCATAGCAATTATAAGATAAACCAAACACCAAGCAGCTTACCATAGGTAGGGCGTACTAGGGGTGCTAATATCTTCTCTTAACGCAACCAGTCCCTTGCCTTAGAATCTCTGAAAGACTAGTTAAGGTTCCTAATGATCAAAATACTAGGTGGCGACTCCCTTAAACACTAAAACAAACCCAAAATCAATCGAGGATCGTCGCTCTCCGCCGCGAAGGTGCGACAAGGTCAATTAAAGTTCGATAAGGTTTTACAATACAGGTCAACAAATACAATATAGATTTTGTTATTTGTTGCCTTTTGACTTGCGGGCTTCCTATTTAGAGAGGATTCTTTTCTTAATTGTCATGTTGGCATGCGTGGAGAGAACGACGGGTTTGCCTCCTAAGATGAGTGTGAAAAAGGGTTTTGGGTATAATCATAAAATTATGATTTTAAGGTTCAGAAGTTGCCACCTAGTGTTAGGAAACCTATGGGCTGCGAGAGTCCGGGTAAGGGACTGATTTTGGAAGAAAAAGACAAATCACCCCCAATGCACCTTACCTAAGGTAAGCTGTATTATTGTTTGATTGTTTTTCTATATCAAATTTCTATTTGTTGGTCTCGTCTAAGGTTCAAGGCAGATCTTCTCTCGTGAGAAGATCTTTACCTTATTGAGTTAAAACATAATTGTTCTAAAGTCTAAATTTTAGCATCGCATTTAATTCTTAAATATAACTAATTCCTAACATTCTGAACAGAATAATTGTTATGGTTTTTTTGTATTTTGGTCAAACCCTAATGGATAATTATACGCTGGTTATGGTATCCATTTTGCCTTTTAAAACAAGAGGTATAGTTTTTGTTATTTATAAAAATATGCTCTAAAACCTTTTAGGATCCGGTTGTATGCATGAGGATTAAAACATTTTTTTTTTCAGAAAGAGGAAATTAATTTGAAATTTTTTTTCAAAAAAAATTTCAGAGAAAACTGGGTATTTTTAATATCAGGTATATATATTATAGTGTAAATATACAATGCTATATTATATAAAATTATTGGAAAAACCGGGTATTTTTTTATATTATTATAAAATATATTGGGTTGGACCTAGCTCAGCCATCCGGGCTAGGTTGAAACAGGTCCAGCCCGACTTAGTCAGGGTGGGCTGACTGGCGGCCCAACATATTTTTCCATTTTTTTTTCTTTTGGGTTTGGGTTGGACTTGGACGGGTCCAACCCATTGTTGTTAATGAAATTTTTCCATTTGCATGCAGAATGTATTATGCATGCAAATGGTTATAGAGGGATGTTTAGGGAAAAAAAGAAGAGGAAAACTTGTCTGGCTAGAGGAGAAAAGTTGTTGGCAACGTTCCTGGAGGTGCAGGGAAGACCGGCGTGTGGTTGGTGGTGGCAACGACGGCTGAGGTTGTGGCAAAAAAGGTGGCCTAGTAGGGAGGAAAAAAATTGGGGAAAATAGCTGATTTTTTCCTAACTTTGGCCTCAGATTTCTTGATGCTCAATATCTAGAATCCACCTCTATTTATAGAGGGTGAAAGAGGGACATGTTATCTTTATTGTTGCCAAATCTTGACCCTTGAATCGAACCGGAAGGATTATAACTGTTGGTTCAAGTTACTATCATGAACTGTTAAATTTGACAGCTAAAGGTTGCCTGAGGTGGCCACTTTGGGGCAGCACCGAAGCTACTGTGGTGTCAAACGGCCAATAAAAACCATATCGTGGTATGATCAAAAGTTACGCTATCATGTTAGTGTATGGTTTGTCGAGTTTGGTTGAGATATTAAGCGTTAAATGCTCCTGAAAGAAGCCACCTGGACAACTTTATTAAGTGAAAAGAAAGTAGAAGATGAATAGTAGACCACACAACAAGTCGTCTGGCCTATTTTTTTTTTACTGTTTGGGTAAAAAACGATGTTATTTGGTCAAAACACGTCGTTTCATTTAAATAAAACAACATCATTTTTTTGGTTTTAAGTTTTTAATTTAGGAATTTGGCCAAATTTTAATTGGGTCCTCCGACTTTTAATTTCATTTAATTGCACTCCTAATTGACCTTAAACTTCTACTTTTATCCAATTTTGTCCCTGAAAAACTTCAACATCAACCCCAAATTTCAATGCCTTTTTCATTGTAGTCTTTGGTTCCAGATTTATGCAAATTGACCCTCAATTGACCATTAAACTTTAAATTTTCTTCAATTTCACCCCTGATTTCAATCAATTAGGTCTCTAAAGTTCAACGCCCTTTTCAAAATAGTCATTGGCTACAAATGTCTTTAATTTGACACCTAATTGACCCTAGAATTTTGATTTCAACCAATTGATTTGGTAAAAAATAAATTTGGTCTCCTATAATTCTAATTTTCTCAATTAAGTCCAAATTAGGCTCCCAAACTTAATTTTTCACCAATTAAGTTCCTAATAAAATTAATTTGATCCATTTAAAGTATAATGAAGTCTTTAGACCTAATTAAATCCTTCAATTGAACCCAAATTAATTCTTAAATATAATTAAACTTTAATTTGGGTCATGATTAAATTAAATTGGACTATTAAAAATCTAATTATATCTTTAGGCTTAATTTTTATACAGATTTTTACAATAATAATTTGATTTGACCTTGAATCTGTATTATTTCTTTAGTCTTGGGTACAACGGGGTATATTTATGCTCTAAATTTGTTCATAATTTCAACCTTATTTTTCTATATGTACCTGTGATCTTCTTCGACCAGTTTTATCACATCGCTAGTCCTCTTACTATTATTATTTATTTGTTTTTTTTTAATTTTGGAAAGGAAAAAAGGATAGATTTGGGGAATAACCCATAAATGGGTTATGACATTAATAATACAAGGATATTTAGCAATTTTGTTTTTGGATTTTTCTATATTCTACAAGGAAACTAAGGGGTATGAGCTATTATATATATTTTCATGCTTATTTAAGAGAGTTAAAGTTGGTTTTGGGCAATTTTTTTCTATTACACAATTTTACGCTAACAAGAATAATTTTCAATCCAACCATTGGATTAGACTAAAATTTTATCAAATATTTCTAGAGGTCTTTTTTTATATTAGGTTAAAATTAAAAATCAATCATACATCGCAAAAGGCATTTAAATAAGGTCCAGAAGCTACTATGCAAGATTTGTATTAGTTTCCTAGTTGATTTTGGATTTTTTTTCTATTTTATTTAGAACTATTTTATTATTTTTTCAAATTGTTTAGGGTTTTTTACCTAATATAAATAGGTTTATTTAGCTTGAACTTAAATTGTTGTTTTTCAACTATGATCTTTTGAATTAACTTGTATTTTGTATGATACAACATTTTTCTCTTTAATGAGATAAAGAAAAAACTCAATTTATCAAAGTATAACTAACTTTGTGGTGTCTTTACATACTTCGGGTTCTTGATTCTCTATAATTAATAGGTGCAAGTTTAATTTCCAATACCTTTGGTTCTTAGATACAAGGTTATCTCTGAGTCAAGGTTTATCTATCACAAACTTGATTTTTAGTTTTTCAAGGTTATGTCAATCTTACTTGTAGGTTTCTAGATCTTTTTATTCATGGGTTTTATATCAATTTCTCAATGGAGAATTAGACAAAGAGATCTATATGGATCAACCAATTTATTTTATAAAAAAGGACAAGAGCGTAAAGTATTTCGTCTTAATTGTTCTATCTATGGCCTGAAATAATCTTCTAGGCAATGGTATCATTTGTCTCATTAAGACATTATTTTGATTAGTTTTGTCATGACAGAGGAAGATCGTGTATCTAAAAAAGGTTAAGAAAAAGGTTTTTATCCTTTCTTTATATGGACGATATTTTACTAGTTGGAAATGACTTGGAGTTAATTGGTTGTCCTTTATATTTGAGATAAAGGATATGAGTCAAGCAGATTATGTATTTGGAATTAAGATCCAAAGAGATCGATGTAAGAGTCTTTTAAGTTTTTCTCAAGAGACTTACATTGAAAGAATTTTGGAATGCTTTTGTATGTATAATTCCAAAACCATTAATACTCTAATTAAAAATAGTCACATTTTCAATACTAAACATTGTTCTAAGATAGAGTAAAAGAATAAAAAAAATAAAAAATGTTCCTTATTCATTTGTAATTGGTAGTTTGATAAAGACAAAAATGTATACTCGATTATATATATGCTTTGTAATTGGCATGGTTAGTAGATATTAAATTAATCTTAATATTGCGTATTGTCAAGTAGATATCAAAGTAATCTTAATATATATATATATATATATATATATATATATATGAAAGGAACAATAAATATTTCCTTATACTACCATAGTGGTGATCTTTGATTGATTAGATACAGTGATGTTGATGGATCTACTCATAGAGATGAGAGGAAACTCACCTTAAAATTTGATTTTATTTTAGGAGGTTTGGCCATTTTATGTTACAGTAAAAGTAGTCTTATGTCTCCTTTTTCATGATGGATTAAGGATATATTGCTTGCAGAGTTGCAGTCCAGGATGTAATCTAGCTAAGGTTATTCTTATAAAGCTTGAATGTTACAGTACATGCATATGAAGCTATCATTATTTATTGTGATAACACTTCTGAAATTGTTTATGTAAGGGACTATAAATACCATGGCAGATCAAAGCTTATGGATACCAGATACCATTGTATTCAAGACATCATTGCAAATAGTCAGATTTACTAAACCTCTTTCTAGAGACATTTTTCTTAGACATGTCAAAGATTTAGGTTTATATAGGATTTGATATGCTTACTTTCTTGTATGATTGGACATTTTTGACCTTTTTTGCATTAATGAATTATTGAGTATTTTATTTGCATAATTATATTAATTTTAATTAACATATAATATCTTGTTATATGTGAATGTCATAATACAAAGATTGGCCCTCTCATATTGGCAATCATCTTATCGCTGAGATAGTAAATAAGTGAGACAAATTCCTATCATTAGATGCATCAATTAGAATGCTCATGATATGTTTAACACATCATGAGCTACGAAGGAATCATTTATGTTATTTATACCACCTTAGTTAAATCTAAGATGAGACTTATTAGTCAAAAATGGATCCACATCTCTATGATACATGTAATATAGTCGAACATGAGAATTTTAGAAAGATACTAGAAAAGTGATTATCTTAAAATACTTAAGTTAGGAGATTTTTATAGCTTTTAAGCCAAGGTTCGTATAGTATATAAGCATGACATGCCTTATAGTGAGAGCTCCCCTTTTACATGCAATCATATTATATATGCTGAATGTTTGTAGAAAAGAAGTGATGGAATAGATCATTTTTTTCATCACTATATGATTCCAATGGATTTAATGAATCCATCCCTTTGATACATAAACTATGTCATGATGTGAAAACTTGTTGTCATTACTTTAGCATGTTATGCAAAGGTCACGAATCATGCGGTCCAGCATAGCATGTCTAGGAAAGCAAGTAAGCTAAAATTAACTGACATGAGGGGCTAAGGGAAAACTATTTTGAGTCTCACTAATTATTTGTCACTAATTGTTCAAGAAATAATGTTAAATAAAAGTATTTGACATAACTATAAGTACAAATATACATGGTTAGAGATCATGCATGGCTCTTGATAATATATAGAGGGATAAGATATGCTTAATCTTGTTTGATTAATTAGTTTGGGGTATAAATAAAATATCAAGTTGTAGTAGTTTTATGGTGGCTTAATATAACATTCCTCACCTATACCTTTCTTATTTGGTTGCATGTATTATTTTCCATATGAATAAAGGAATTATAAGAGAGATATCTACCTTATCAAATTGGATGACTTTAGTAGCCACTTAAGGAATGGATTTGGTCTCGTTCTAAGTTCATGCATACACATAGGAGCTTCTAATTGAAATTAATAATTAAGGAGATCCTAATAAAATCATACCTAGTATGTGTTCTTAGAAAACCTTTTTATTTTATACCAAAAATATGAAAGAAGGAATTACTTGAATGAAATACTTTCGAGGATGAGAAATTAAAAACTCTTTGTATATGCATGGTTTCACTCTTTCAGATATATCATTCCTTTTTTCTTCTTTTTATTTCATGAATTCAAATAAATCATTTTAACATGTTATTTCAAAAAAAACATAGTTGCAATTCCAAATTTACTATCCCTTGTAATTAAGTGTGATTTTTACGGAGATTTAATATTTGTTAGTGAGTTAATGTAAAATTATTTTAACTTAGGTGTTGTTTGATAATGCGGCTGTACCGAAGGTTAAAATAAAACATAATTTTTATGTGTTTGGTTATGAAAAAAAAACAGGTTTTATTTTGATGGGACCATAGTAATTGTGGTTGCACTAATGACTGATAAAAAGTTAGAAAATTATGCTTTACAACAGCAACTAACCTCAATTTTCAAGATCCACTGTTCTAAGAGAAAAAGGCCGGCTCAACTATTTATCTTGTCTCTGGAATTGCATTCTATATGCTGTAGCTTGTCTTCCCCAAACATTACCTAAGAGAGCAGGTAAAATATGACTTCCTGGAGCTTTTCCCTGACATGATCATGTATGACCCAGCCGAAGACTTGTTTGAAGATCAAGATAGTGAAGATGACCGGGTCCAATTCAAATCTAAGTGTATTGATCCGGATCTGATCCAATAAAATAAAAAAATTATTTTTATTTTATTTTTAATTGTATTTTATTTTAAAAAATTAAGTGTTTAATATTATTCAATGACACTACATAAATTAGAAGGATATCACACAATGACGTAACATTTACAGCATTTGATCGCAATTTCAATTTTGTTTCTGATAATATTTTACCTGATGTTGTTGCACGCTCAAAAAACCATGGAAACTGTAGTCCTTGTCGAATGAATTTCATACGTTATGGAATTGTAGATAGTTTAATAGAACAATAAAAAAATATTTTATATAAAGTATTATTTATTTCATGATGTAATAGCAGTAGTTAAATATACAATATTTAAATTAAAAACCATCAATATTAATATATATATCTTTTTTAGTTATTTTATAACCTTAATTTGAAAAAAAAATTTAACTAAACACATTTAACTACTTTTTATTCAACCTCAATTTCAACCACAGTTTTAACCAAACATATATAAATACCAAACCAACCTCAACTAAAAGTACTTTATATAAAATAATTTTTTTCAAATCATAACCACAAAAGCTACCACACACTTTTAATATCTTAAATTATAGATTAAGGTGGTTCTTTGGCATGATATTATAACTTTATTGATCAAAGAATATAAAATAGTGATGAGACATAGAGAGATTTTAATAAAAAGATGTGCTAGTGAGCTAATATAAAATTAGTTTTTGAACATCTATAGCCAATGGTGGTAGTTAAATGGATATAAAATGGTATAGATTTAACCAGATACTTGATCAGCGCTACGCAGCAGATCAAGTTATTTTATATATATATATATATATATATATATATATATATATATATATAAAGACATTGCTATAGTGTTTTTTATCATGAAGAAATCAACCATTAACTCAAACTCTGATGCAAATTAGACAACACTTTTTTAAAATACTTAGATGGTGAATATTAGACAACATTATTATGATGACATGTTAGATCAACAAAAACTAACCCTAGCTAATTTGCAAAATGAGTAATTTCGGTCATGATGCTATGATAATCTTATAAAAAAACAAAGCAAAATAAATTAGAAAACCAAATTCTTAATAAGCAAGAATTATAAAGGATGAAAATTAAAAAAAAA
>Ga0325405_1003593_pt1 | contig 15918 bp, 9 predicted proteins | sample PopdelMetagenome_21_FD_205663 | JGI IMG/M metagenome (GOLD analysis project Ga0325405, IMG submission 205663) | Populus deltoides microbial communities from Bellville, Georgia, United States - Xylem-Control-R2 | ecosystem: Host-associated > Plants > Phyllosphere > Stem > Wood/Secondary xylem...
GAATAATCCTTGGTGTGTGTGTATCTCTCAACCCCCCCCCCCCCCCCCCCCCCCGCCCCCCCACCTTTTACCTATTTACTTGAATTTTTCTGATAATAGTTTTGATGCCTTTCAGGCTAATTTTGCAGCATGGGAGCCAGGTCATGGTCGGTTCCCATTTGGACATCCATGGAAACTATACCTGAAAGTTGGGACTCTGGCTCGAGAATGTGCCTACCGAATTGAAGCATTGAATGGATGCTTAAATGCTGACATTCAGGTATAAGAAAGGAAATTAGCTCCCTAGCAGCTATCTCATCTTTGATGTCTAAATACAATGTGATAAGCTACTTTAAGCCTTCGGCATATCATATGTTGCGATCCATTCTCACAAAAATTAGCAAAGTTCAAGCCTTTATGTATGGGTTAAGTAATAAAAAAAAATGAGTACCATTTAGGAACATATATGCTCAGAAGCACCAGGTGATTCATCACATGCTTATCTCTAAATATTAGCTGCTTATTGTTGCAGGCATCATCAGAAGTTAGTAACATAATTCAGGAAGCATGCACAAAAATGAGCAGAGAATCTGGAAAATCACTCAAGGAACTTGCATTGGCAATCAAAATAATGGTGCAGCCATCTTCTGCAGATTCCCACATTGAAAATGCAAAATCTGCTGCCAAAAATATCAAATCTTTACTCAAATCAGGCATATGGGAAGACATTGACCTGCTGAAAGTTATACCAGGGGTTACAGTAGCTTCAATACTTATTGACGTGGTCACAGACACTGAAAAAATTTCTGAATCCATATATGAACTCGCTTCCAAAGCCCAATTTAAGAGTGTAGAGCCAACTCTATCACCAAAAAAGTTGCGTTCAGGACAAAATCAGAGTGTAAAATCAGCTCAGATGGTCAATTGCCCCGATGTTGGCATCAATGTCAGGGAATCAACTCTGCCTTCCCCACCAAGTGAGAATTCTTCAGCACCAAAGACTAGCAAGCAAAGTATGGGAGTGCAAATATAGGGGTAACTTGTATTCCAATTTGTATCATCTTTTTTTGGTACAAAATAATTGCCCTCTTCTTTCAGGATAAGGAAAATATCAATCTTTTCAGACATTTTTGGGTAACTTGTATTTTTTATTTACTTGTCATTTTGGCAAAGACAGAATACATGGCACATCAGCCATTAATAACAACCTTAAGCCCAAAGCAAAGTTATCATTTTGCTTGAAAATCTTCTATATGAAGCGATATGATATTTAATGTGCTGATAGAAAGAATTTGTCCTTGGTTGCCCTCATAAAGCCTCCAGAAAGATATTTTGGCGACAAGAAAGACTAACAAGAACTCAAAGTTTTGACAAGATTTGTAGATATATTTATGTAAGTACTGTTTCATTGTCATACCAAATTTTGACGCCCTCAATTTAAAGAAAAAATGTCTTCAAAACCATTTTCAAACAAAAAAATCTTCAGAGAAAAATGTTTCCAAAATAAAATACAATTTGGGTTGCAAATGAGCAAGAATTTAAATTATAGTTTGATTAAAAAATTATGCAAGCATGCAATTTGGGGTTTAATTGAAAAAAATAGAAAAAAAGGATTAAATCGGTCATAATCAAAAGAATTGGAAGACCACTGATCAAAATGGAAAAGATAGCAAAGTTTAGAAGTCCAATTAATTAAATTGAGAGCCTAATTGAGGAGAAAATTGCAAGCCAAAGACCAAAAATGGCTAAATTTGCAAGCCAAAGACCAAAATAAAAGAAATGGAAATGTTTGGAATTCCAATTAATTCTATTAGGGACTTACTTTAAGATAAAATTGAAATTTGAAGTCAATTTGCCTAAAATTAGAAGAATTAGAGGATCAGTGACCAAAATATAAAAGACACTGAAATCCAAAGAACCTATTAATTCAATCAGTGGTGTAATTGAAGAGAAAATAAAAATAAAGTTTACAATCAATTTGACCAATATTGAAAGAATTAAAGGATGAAGGACTAAAATAGAATAGACACTAGAATTTAGGGATTCCACTCATTCAATTAGGGGTGTAATTAAAGAAATATTAAGATTTTTTGCCTAAAAATGAATAAATTAAAAATCCAAGTACTACATTGTAAAAGGCGTCAATATTGAAGGATAGTTTTGAATGTCATCAAGGGTTTAATAGAAATAAATCTTAGAAAATCAACCCAAATTGACTAAATATAAAGGAATTAGAAGTATGAGAACTAAATTGTAAACAAAAAAGGATGAAAAAAATAAAAATAAAAATAAAATAAACTTAAGTGAAATGGTGCATAACATCATAGCAAAAAAATGAATTTAAGGTGCCATAATAATGTTGTTTTGTATGGAAGGGATTGCCTTTAAACCCTCACACATGTATGGTTTTATTTTCTCTTTTGTTCTCCTTTTGGTAGGTTTTCAAAGCTACTTTGGATCATTATCTCTCTCTCTCTCTCTCTTTCTCTCTCTCTCTCATGCTAAAATTAAAACATTAAATGCCAAGAAACATATCATTTCCCTCGGCACTTGTACTTCATCTTTAGTTAAAGACCTGCTGCATTGCTTCTTTGTGGTGATAGAAAACTTGTGCTAAAGTAGCCCACCCAAGCATGTTGTACAAAAATGATGGATGGCCAAGATTAACCCATGAAAATCAACAAATATATTTGTTCCACCTAGAAAGGTTCTAGGACCTTCCTCCATACCTATAAATAGAGGAGCATGGTACGAAATAAAAGAGAAGTCTTGTGAGAGAAAATTTGACTTTGAGAGAGAGATAGTGGGTAAGGGATGTTTGAGTTTAAACTAACTTGTCTAATAGGAAAAAAAACAGTGAGAAGAGAAAGAAAAGAAAGGAAAAGAGAGTAAAACCATACCAAAACACCAAAAATATGAATATGGTATAGAGGGAAAGGGTGGTATCTGGATCACTAAACCAGTTCATTTTAAACCACAGAGTTCCAATGAGAGAAAGGAGGAAAAGAGGAAGAAAATGAAGAAAAAACAAAGAAAAAGAAACACAAACCTAAGAGAAAAAGAAAACCCTAGTCTAGAGAGAGAAAGTTACCTAAAATACCTCTCAAACACTAATGCTTATGACAGCCACTAAGAACCTCCACAACTCCTCCCTACTCTATTGAAACCATCCTTAATGTAAGTTACAACTCACTTTTTTTTAAGTTTTGTTCGTGTGTCATTTAGGTTTTGCATGTCTCTTATCTTAAAACTTTTAAAAAAATAAAAAAATAAATGTGATGATATTGATTTAAAAACAAATGCATGAAAGGTTAACCAAAACTTGTGTTTTTAGGTTTGCTTGTAACCTAAACATTAAATTATAAGATTAGGGTTTTGAAATGTGCTTTCGTTTTAGATGATGATGATGCATGGACAAAACTTGAGCTCAAGTGTTGCATGCTTCTTAATTATGAGAAAAAATCAAGACATGTGTATTTTGTTTATTTGGATGATGCATGAATAAATAATATAAGACTTGTGATCTTTTATTCTTAGGATTAAATTGTTATCCTAGGTTTTTCTTCTTTTGCTTGTTGTAGTTATCCTTGTCTTTATGTTCATGCTACAAAAAATGTTTAAAATTCCATGCATTTTGGCTAAGTCTCCCAAAAACAAATCTTATATCTATTTAATATTCATGCAAGTTTGTTAATTATTATGTCATTCCGATATTTTCATTTTCCATTTTCATGTCCTTATTTCTAAACAAAGAAAAGAGAAAAGAAATTTTTTTTTAATCAAATTGCTTGTTTTCATATTGTGTTTTATATCTTAATTATAAAACTCATTGCAATTTGGCTTATATTAAATCAGCTCTTATGGGCCAACATTCCAAAACCATTTCAAAAACCTAAGATTAGTCTAATTTAGTGTTGTTTTTAAAGAAATCAAAGTTTTTTTTTCGAAGTGATAAAATCTTTTATTTTAGGGATTAACGTCAAGATTTTGTCATTAAAATTCTAAAAATCAATGAAATCTTCTATTTTAGGGATTAACGCCAAGATTTTTAATTAAAATTCCAAAGTCAATGAAATCTCCAAAGTTTAGAGATTAACATCATAAAGTTTTATTAAAATTTCTACTTCAATAAAATCTTTTATTTTTAGGGATTAACGTTAGAATTTTGTTAAAACTTCTTTTTCAATGAAATATTCTATTTTTAGGAATTAACATAAATTTATTTTATTAAAACTCCAAAATCAATGAAGTTTTCTATTTTTAGTGATTAACGTCAAAACCTTTCTTTGAAATTCTCACACCGATAAAATCTTTATTTTTAGGGATTAACATTAGATTTTTAAACATCCTTTTTACAAAATAAATATCATAAAATATAAGCTCAAAAATAAGAATATACAGTTAATAACAGACATAAAGTAATTTTAGAAAAACACATAGCAAAAGGTAACCTTTTATTTGAAACGATGCGGTAATGGTGGTGTTTATCTTCCCTAAGCGTATTCAACCCCGTAATTAAATCTCTGAAATTAATATTTATTTTAGAATTTCTATTTTTTCAATTATTAAATGACGAGTCAATTTATTTTTGTCATCTCACATTCTTCACGGTGTGACAATCATCTTCATGTACTTGAGCATTTTGTAAGTCCAAGGCTTAAGTTGAGCGATGGTCCCTTTTAAATTCTAGTAGGAAATGTATTTTAATTTTTTTATAAAGTTCTTCACTTTTAACTATTTATGCTTTATATAAATATCTAACAAATATTTTTAAGTAACAACCTTTTGAGGTAGAAACTTGCAAAAATACACCATTATCTTGTACATAAAATAAAAATAGTAAAATTTAAACTCTTGAATGTTAAGTCATTAAATCTAGTCAAAAGACTATTTTAATTATAGAAAAGTGATACACAATTTACTTCTTATAGATTTTTGTTAAATAAATTCACATAATGTAAACAAAAAACTAATTAAATAAGATGGGTGGATTACATTATATGATATGAGAATATTATGTAAAATTAACATGTATGTCCAAACTAATCAAGAAAATTTGAAATTTTTCACTAAGCAATGATTAGATAAGGAAGGAAATCAGGTCAATTTAACATTGATTGAAAACAAGGTTTCAACTAAAGCAAAAGGGTCAATCATTGTTGCAACAACTATCCCAATAGACTTATTAGCGATGTGGATTCGCATAATGCCATTTATTTTATTTTTTCCCTGAAACTATTTCCTCGGTTTTATCCTTCCATATTTATTATATTCATGATTGAAATTAATGATTTTTTTCTAAGAGCTTGATATTAGTTTCAAGGGAAAATAAACACCATTTGCTATTTTTCTTGGGTTTGAATTTGTGAAATATTGTTGGGTTTTTTTGTTTTTCAAGAGATCAAAAATCAAGAGATTATAATTGATCATTTAAAAAAAAAAAAAGCAGTCCTCAAAGGAAAGAAGAACAAAAAAGCTGTATATTTTATAGGGAGGAGAGAAAAAAAAAAAAAAAAAAAAACCAAACATCGGCCAACAAATTAATTAACAAGCCCTGGCTAGGATGAAAGAACACGTTAGGATGCTTTCTGATACACCAAAAAAAACCACTTTTAAAGATGGAAGGACCCCACACGTGTCACAACAAGGTTCACATCCTGGTGCGTGTTCGAGATGTGCCATACCTTCGGTTCCTAATTTTATAAACATCCATCAATTTATTCTTGAATTTTATCTTACGTGAATCCAAACCTTTTTTTTTCAATTTTGTTCCTAATTAACTGTTGAATTTAAGCCTGGATTCTATCCGACCCAAGCCCCATAAAAGCCTATCTAGAGATAGAATAAAGGTCGGGAACAAAAAAAACAATTGATCAACCGAGTTAGCGCATTGTGATCATACCTATAACTTGAATTGTGATTTTTGCATTAAAATAATGGTAATTTGTTATATCTCTGTATCAAAATTAAAAAAAATATGTCATACTATTTTTTTTCAAATCATTTTATATTTTTATTGGTCAACTATGTTATTTTTAGTTTGTGAAATCAATTTTGTCTCTTTTCCAGTAGTTAATTTGATACTCAGCCTATAACTAATAATTAGGTCATTAGATTTAAAGATTGATAGTTGTTGTTCGCAATGACATTGTAGAAACAATTTCTATGGAGTTGCTAAATTTTTTGCGCCCACGAAAACAACATCGCTTTAGATCTTTGTTTTCTAGATTTTTTTTTTTTTTACTCGTATCAGACTTCCACTAGGTTAGGTTTGTCCATCATGAGATTTTGCCACATAGATGTTACTGGCATTTCAAAATCCATACCCATAGCAGAGCGTAGACAACGTAAATAGCGATACCTAAAACTGCATTAGATCGATGTAAAGTAACGTGCTTCTCTTGTAGAGTATGAGAATGGCAATGAGTACCCCCACATGTTGGGAGTTTGATTTGAGCCTTCATTTTTATATTTCAAGACTACGAGAGAAAACTTCTCCATAAACTACTACTGTAATGTGATTCAATTTATCTCTTAATCTGTCCACAGAAAACTATGAACTGGTTTTACGAGAGAAAAATACGTTCTTATATAGAATACTATAGAGAAGAAATGAAGACGTACGTATAGCATGGTAATTGCCAAAAACAAAAGGTGGGATTTGAGTTGTTTTCCTCTAGGACCTCCACTTGGTTGCTAAATAAATAAATAATCTTCTTCGTTTGATGCGCCATAGGGTTGAGAAATTAGAACCAACTTTTCAAAGATTCGTAGGAGCATGTATAACTTAATAAATAATACAACTTATCTAGTATGTAGTTCCACCATCTTTGCTGGGCTTTGATTTCTTGTACTTGTCAAGAAATATTTAATTTTGAAAGGCTACTTGGGACAGCTTTCATGCTTTCTGTTGGTTTCAGAGAAAGAAACATGCATCAGCGTCACTCTTTTATTAAAAGCATGTTGCCAATTCCACTTAGATCTCTACCATTGTCTGACCATTTTGTTTCCATTTATTTAATTTGGTGCCGTTATTCTTGAATCTATGACGAGCAGTACTGTAGGACAAAATTAATTAAAGACGATGGTTGCTTTTAAAAATCATGTCGGGGTATGTAATATAGGAAGCTCGGACTGGTTGCTTTGAAGGTCCATAGTTTACTAGTAAGATTTGGAAAATCTCATGACATAGCAATTAAACCTTCCCCAGCTACAAGAAACAAAAACAGTGAATTGACTAGCTGATAGCTTGGAGATTTGAATTGACAAAGAGGTGGTGCGGCTTATTTTTCACTTTCATTTAACAATTTTATGGAAGAAAATTTATGTCTAGAAAAAACTTTCATCGGTAATTTATAGGTTGTTGATGAGTCTGTCGGTAATAAATATATCGATGGATTTATAAACGGACAAAGTGCTCCAAAAAAAAATTTACCCCTTTTATTTTGTTAGTATATCCATCGGTAAATATAACATATCATTAACAGAATACCATCTGTAATAGTAGCAGTGGTATTTGCAGTAATTTTTTTATAACTCTCTGAAATATACTAACGATCTAGTTCCGTCAGTAACCCTATTAGTATTAGTGGCATTTGCAGTAATTCTTTTTCAACTCAGTGAAATATACCGATGGAATTGTATCGTCAATGAACCTATCAGTAATATTTCAAAAATATATATATTGAACAGAAGTAGAAATATAATTAAAATAAAATAAATCAGTATAAAAATCAAATATTTATTACAATTTAAATATTTGTATGTTCAAATACAATAAATATAAAATAGAGACGAAGGCCAATCATCGTCGAGACCGTGGGGCCAATTAGGGGGTGCACATGAAAGCTCTCTTTCTCTCGTATATTTTTTGGTTTTCTTTTGCGCCTCGTACCAAAAATCATGCAACCTATATGGTACAAATTAATTATTTGTTAGTAAATAAAAAATAAAATTTTAATATTTGGAATAAAAAAAATATCTTGAATTCAATCTTACCTAATTTCAACGTTCTCTCAATCCGTCCTTGCAATATTATTATCAGCTCTCTCATTCAAATTTTTTCTTGAAGTAAAAATTTATAAAAGGAAAATTTAATTTCAAGAAACGGTCCAAATTAACATAAAAGATATTTAAGTTAATCCTAACTTTGAAAACCATGCATCAACCTAAGATATCATGAATGGAATTTCCATTCAGGATGTTATTGTTCTAGTAGTCTCAATATTTGTAAATCTAAAATCACATTCATTATAAATGATATTATTTTTTCAAAAATTATTAAATATGTCGATGTGAAAGCAAAACAAACTTACATTGAAAGGTCATCCTTCCATTATGTCTCGTACTTCTGGATAAATAGATCTTGTTGTGAAGGGACCCTCCCTAGATGTTGCAGCATCGCACTCGACGAACCCGCGTCTTGAGTCAATGTTTATGCCTCAGATGTCTGTTCTTGGTCGGCACCTAATGACTCATGGTCATCAATATCACTACTAAAAGAACTAGCAGCGATCTTGTCCTCGTAATGTGCAATAGACTTTCCCCTAAGCATCCACACAAATTAACAGATAAAAAAAAATTAAACAATTTTTATTTTTTAAAAAATAAATAGGCAGCATGTCCTTTATACGAGAGACTACCTTAAAATTTTAAACCTCTAAATGCACAATATATATGTCATAAACCAGTTGATTTTATTTAATTTCTTCTAACAATTTAGCATAATTCAATTTTGTAGAAAATTTTTATTTTCTACATGATAATATTTTTAATTATCAATTTACAACAAATTATTCTAAATTTTAAAAAAATAAAAATAATAATTAAAATTAATCCTACACATTTAATTGAAATTCAACAACAAAATTGAAAAACAAAACAACTAAAATTCAACAAAATAATGAAAAACATATTACAATAACAACTAAAATTAAACAATTATATCTAAGTAATAATATTTTTAATCCTAAATTTACAAACATTTATTCTAAATGGAATAAATACAAAATAATAGTTAAAATTAATCTTACACATTTAATTGAAATTGTACAAATTTGAAAAAACAATAACTAAAATTCAACAAAATAATGCAAAAATTATTTCAATAACAACTAAAATTCATGTAATTTATTAATTCATAAAATTACTAAGAACACAAAATTGGAAAACAAAATGACAAAAAACAAATAATGAAAAAAAGCACATAAAAAAGAAGAAAAATGAATGAAATTTTTTTACCTTAATGGAGTGCTTTATTTCAGGTCTTAATTTAAAAAAAAACAAGAAAAAGAAAAAACATTGTTAATAATCCTGAAAAATAAAGAAAAATAAAAAGAGAAATGATGAAAGACAAGTTTTTACTCCAAGGCACTTCCCCACCATTTTCATGTCTTGGAATACAGTTGATTACTGTTCTTAATTGAGCCTCAAAATAGTACAAGATAAATGTTAAAATCTTTTCAATAATATAGGCCTCACATATGGAAACCTCAACATGTGCCTTGTTTTTTTACTTTTCTCTTAAAGATTGAATAAGTACCTGTATGGAATTAAATGAGTGTTCTAAAATATGCAAAGAAAGATAATAAAATTTTAATTAAGATGCATGTGTAAACTCTAACCTCTCGAATGGATACATCCATCTATATTGGATTTGGCCTCCAACTTTTGCCTCAAACGGTAAAAATATAGGTAGATGCTCCATGAAGTCAAAAAACGATGTCAAGAATATCATCTTAAGTTTGCATATTATCTTGACGATATTCATTTCAATTCTCTCCATGTGTTATGTCTGCAACTTGTAGGAGCATAAATCACTAAAGAAGTGACTAATCTCCTTGAGAGCATCTCATATCCTCTTTGTCAATAAATCCCGATAAGTTAAAGGAACGAGTGTTTGCATAAACACGTTGCAATCATGGCTTTTCATTCCATACAATATGCAATCCTCTAAATTCACCAACCTTGATATGTTCGAGGCATGTTCACTAGGAAAACACAAACTTTTGAGCTATTGGTAAACAAATAACTATGCATTTTTGTCTATGGTGAGGCTGGCTTTGAACTTTGCGACCTGTAACCCAATATAAATCAACTCCATATTTTTACAATGACAAAACAAAGTTGTATCTATTCTAGCCTTAATGTCGTTCTTTGTCTTCTCCTTCACGTTCATAACCATGCTGAAAATGTTCTCAAACACATTATTTTCCATATGCATGGCATCAAGGTTATAACAGAGGAGATTGATCTTCCAATAAGAAAGCTCACAGGAAATACTTTGCTTTATCAAATTTTGAGTCAAGCCAAAACCAAGAAACTTCTACTTACCGAATTAAAAACTAAACACAATGTCATCGTACTCCAACACCACATTATACAATTCTTCACCTGAAAGAAGCGGCGATGCAACAATCCTTTCAACTCTTCTAATAAAGAAGTCATTTATGTTCTTTCTAAACTTGTGATTCGTTGGCAAGAACCACTGGTAGTAGTAAAAAAAGATGTTCTACCTCTATTTGTTAGTGTGAATGCCTTATTATTTTCCATACAACATGGACATGCTAGTTTTCCATGCATGCTCCAACCAGAAACCATTTCATAAGCTGAAAAATCATTGATAGTCCACATCAAATCAATCTTCATTAAAAAAATATTTCCTCGATACATCATAAGTCAAAGCCCCAGATGACCATAAGTGCTTCAACTTATCAATTAATGGTCGAAGACAAACATCTATATTCCAACTTGGACTATTAGAACCGTGTATAACCATAGATAAAAACATGAACTCCAGCATCATATACATCCCCGTTGGCAAGTTGTAAATATGAGTATCACTGGCAAACAAGAATAAAGAGCAGCAAATAACCATAATGGATTGAATTCGTGTGTATATGACCCAAGACACACATTCATTATCTCCACTAAAAACTGAGGATGCACACTATTAAAGTATTTCTAGGCTTCACCATTGAATGAGTGCACCATCATTCCATCCATCGCATCATGTGATTGGTGCCATGTCATATGCTCAGTAGTTTCTGGTAACATGCATAATCTCTGTAGTCTAGGTGTGATTGGGAAGTATCTAAGTTTTATGTGTGTGATATTAGTTTTTCCCCTGCCAGTCATGGGTTTATAATGAGAATGTCCACATGTTTTGCACTTGGTCAACTTTGTATTTTCAACGTATAACATGCAGAAATTTGGACACATGTTAATTTTCTGATATCCCAGACTGAGGAGTTTTATCATGGATTTAGCAGCATAAAAGTTCTCTTTCAAGTTGTTCTCTTCAGATAAAATACTTCTCGCTCATTCAACAATTTTGTTATAACTAACCCCACTCAACCCATGATCTGATTTGATGTTAAACAATTATGCAATGACTGATAATTTATCGTGATTTGTGCAATAATCTCATAATGGTTCGTCAGAATCTTTCAAAAAATCAAAAAACATAGTCTTGTTTGCATTAGATTCTTCATTTATAATTAGACATTGATCGGCATGACCCTGATTTATTTTCATCACATCTATAACCATATTCATATAAGGATTATTATTGTCATCTAAACTTCGTGCACGTTGCTAGAACTAGAAGTTGACTCATTCATCCTTTCTATTATAATATCGTGAAGAATATATGGTTCTCTGTATGCATACCAATATAGGTATTTCTTCATGAATCTTTTTTGTAGAAGATGCATCGTTACAACATCTAGATCGAGAAACTTTTTATTTTTACACCTCTTGCATGGACATGTAATACCCTCTCCATTAATATTTCTCAGATTATATAGTGTGTAATTAGTAAGATCATGAACCCCATTACAATAATTCACCCTCTATAACCCATGGGGTGAATCTCTATATATCCATGAACGATCATCCAATATTTATATCAAACCTATATAAAATAATGATGACAACATGTATTAATTAACAATGTTAACTAAATAATTTGCAAAAATATTGATTTAGCTCAAACTTATTCTATATATTTTAATAGTACTCTTAATTATTCATTATCAATTATGTACATAAATTCAAATCTTTACACATTTACCGAAAATTTCAACTCGACAATAAAATTGACAAAATATAAAACGGACCCATTACATAAGCCATTATTTATTTCATCATAAAATACCTAAATCAAAAATTTGACATAAGTTTCATCAATTTACAAACAAATGTAATTTTACAAAATCTAAAACAAATCCTAACATACAAATCATAAATCCATACAACAAATTTATATGAGAAATAAAACAACTAAATACCCAAAAAAAATAAATATACTACAAAAGAATATGAAAAAAAAATCAAAATTTTAAAATTGAGTTCAAATAAAAAAAAGTAGATTTGTTTATTTAAAGTAGAGAATCTTCAATAAAATTTGAATCAAAATACGGATGTTGACATACTAAGTATTTTGGTGGTCAAATTTGTTGTTGGAGGTTGAATTGTGTTGAGATTTGGGAGGAGAGGGGTAGTTGTTTGTTGAAGGAACAAAATGCATAAGGAAGAATGAGAAATGAGGGAGGAGGAGAGAAGGGTCAATCGTGAGGTCATAAATTAAATATCACCGACGACATTACTGAAAGAATTATTATGTCGGTAAAATATCACGTCGCCATATGATTTGTCTTTTTGAATTCTACTGTAATACTTTGCATCATTCTCTCGGTATATACCACGGGAATTTTTCTGTCGGTGTTTACCGATAGATATAGGCATGAGAATTCTATAAGTAAGGATCATCGCAATATACCGACAGATTTTTTCCATTGATATTTCTGTTTATATTTATTAGTTTTCTAGTAATTTTATCTGTATAATTTCATATTCATGTTGTGAATAGGATTATATGATTTTCTTCTCTTCTTCATGCCCGGGCATGCTTCTTGGAATCATGGGGCTTAGTTAATGGATTAATCTATTATTATTATTATTATCTTTTAGATTGTAAAACAGAGGTTCGAACTCGATGAGTTGAGTTATAGTTCATCGATATTAATTCATTACTTGATCATTTCTGTAATATTCTTGTTAGAGCTTCCTTTTCTCTCCATAATCTCTTGTTTCTTATTTCAGTGGATTTCACTTGACTTGTTATCCTATTCTTCACAAAAGAATTATGTAATTTTTATCTCTAATTTTCTTATTTATTATAAAAATAATCCATTAGATAGAAATTAGAATCGTGTTTATTGAATTAAGATTTTTCAAAATCTTATTAGTCTTATATTTTGTAATAAAAAAATAAATCTAAGAAAATTAGACGAACAAAAGAAGATCATTCCTAACTTATGGTGAAAAATTATATATATATATATATATATATATATTTGTGTGTGTATGTTTTTATTTTCTAAGAACTTAAAAAAAAAACATAATTTAATATCTGATCAGTCTTTTTACACCATCTTAATCGAATAATTATCATCTTAATTGAATTATAACAAAAATATATAAAAAAGGAAAAAAAGATAAATAGTGCTTGTAATAAACTTATCAACAAAAGTTGCACTCTAAAGGCTTATTTTGGTAGTTTTATGATCGAGGTATGATTGAAATTATATTTTATTATAATTATAATTTTAAAAATATCTTATTTCAACACACATCATGAGTCTCATTAAAATTTATTTTATAATCTTGATTATAAAAAGAAAATAATTTATAATTTTTTTAAATCAAGTTGTAACCATATAAACTATTATAATATCAAAAAAAACAAAAAAAAATTAAAGTGGATTTCATAGGTTAAATATTGGAAAACCAAACTTCTTTCGAATATGCTGGAAGTTTCACATTTCAGGATGAGATCATGGAGTATTATATGCATAAAGAAATAAAAAAATAAACAAAAGTAAATAAATACGATAACTATTATTTAAAAAAAAAACGAGCAAATAGTTTAATGAAAGATTCCTCAGGAGTATGTTTAAAGGTGACGAATGTCATACGTTTAGTCCAGAACCCTCGAATAATTAATTAATTAATTAATTAATTTTTATTTTTCAGTTTAAGTTCGTACGATAAGGCATCGTACGTGATCAAGCATTTTTTGAAGAATGGGAAAGGTCGAAGTTAGGCTCGTCGGCTTGGAAACCTACCCTTGAATAATTTAAAGAACGGTAAATGGGGATGTTCTAAGGGCGTTTGATTATTAAACAATTTCTTTTAAAATATAATTTCTTGGATTTGATCATCTTAGATAAAATGTGGGTGTGGTCAAATCGTAGCTACCTCTAGGGATATTGTTTGCTGATTTTAATATTTATTTTACATTCAATTTATAGAGATATCTTATATAGCTATATAACAAGACATATAATAAAATAAATTATATAAAATGTTTGATAATTTTCTTTGATTGGATGATAGAAATAATTTTTTGATTATCTTGAGCTGTTTATTTCCTTAATTTCTTTTTCTTATTAATTATAAAATAATAAAAAATACACCATGTTTGTACTCGACGGACTGTTTATGGGCCTAAGTGTGACAAGGAAGATGGAAGTGGCTTCCTGTGGCTAAAAAATATGTGCCTAGTTCTTTGGTCCATCGTCTATGATTTCAGTCAAATTCGTGGTAGCAGCCTCACAGGTTGTGAGTTTGGGCTTTAATGGAAACCGCAGGAAACCATCCGAATTTGGACCTACAAGAATATAATCACAGCGGCTGGAGCTGCTTTGGTTGTCGAAATCATCGAGAAAATTTCAGATGCTATACAAGAATTAGCCTCTATGGCTCAATTCAAGAGCGTGGAACCTACAGTGTCTCTTGAGCAACCCCATTTGCATCACCAGGTAACAGTGAAGCCAATTTCAAGAATGGAAGCACAAAATCACGTCATTAACTTTGATCACAGTAGGATTAGTGTCGGAGTTTGATATCCAGGCGCTCTGTGGATTAGGCCTTGGCCTAATTTACTCCCCCTTTGCGTCATGAGTCTTGAATCTCTTGATGTAGCCCAGAGAGTTTCTAACGTGTCTCTACTTCACTTCATGTTGCTGCGACCCTTTGATACTAGCAAGAGTATTTTCTTGGCAATAATGCTAGTGGGATTGTATGTGATTTTTTAAAAGAGAGATGAGTGAAAATTAATTTGTCGCAAATAGAATTATAGCTTAGAAATATCAATTGTTAATTAAATCATTTAAATTATTTCTTAGATTATTATATTTATCATTAGAAGATATTTTATAAGCTAATTATGTTTCTTTTAAATCAAATCGTGGAAAAAGGTTATTTCCACTGACTTATAAAAATATGGAGTGATATTACAAATTAAAAACGGAAATAACACCAATCTAATAATTATGTCATAATAATCAAGAAGTCTGTATCAATACGAACATCATACAACACAAGGACAATAATAATATCTTTGTACTCTAAAGATAAAATAATATTTAATTATTTCTTAGTTTTGTTCGAGTTATAAAATTAATTTATATTAAAAACTAAATTCAAATTCACAATTATAAAAGAATATTTTTTTGAATTTAAGAGAAATAATTACTGCTAATATACCAAACGGATCATTTCTAATTTGTTAAATTTTTTTTTTTATCAAAATGGGTGTTTGGATTAGTTTGCACTCATCTCGACTAATCTCACATGTTCTAAAATTAACAATTATATAAGTTTTCAGTAGTGATCATATTAGTAATTATATAATTCAAATTTAAAACCACAAAAAAATAAATCTTTTGATGCTACTATATAAAATTTTAATGACTATTATATTAATAATTACAAAACTTGAATCTAAAACAAAAAAAAATATTTTATTACCAAATTCTTGCCACTAAATACCCGTTACTTCTGATTTGTTAATTAGTTTCAGGTGATAAGCACAGTGACGTTGGTAGTGACGGTAATTGAAGACGGCGCCCTCAGACGAATTTCCATCATGGA
>Ga0325405_1003597_pt1 | contig 15908 bp, 10 predicted proteins | sample PopdelMetagenome_21_FD_205663 | JGI IMG/M metagenome (GOLD analysis project Ga0325405, IMG submission 205663) | Populus deltoides microbial communities from Bellville, Georgia, United States - Xylem-Control-R2 | ecosystem: Host-associated > Plants > Phyllosphere > Stem > Wood/Secondary xylem...
GATTGAAGTGGCCTTTAGTGACAGCAAAGGCAGCAGATGGGAGAACAGGTGTTTCAAGTGACTTTTGAAAAATTTCAGAACTTTCAGCCTTTGAGACAAGATCACGGAAGGAAGGTAGAGGAGAAATAGATAGTTGGATGGTTGAGAAGTTTGCAAACTCAGAGCCTAGGCCACGAAGAAACCAATGAATTTTATCTGTCATCAGCAGGAGAGCCCATGGCAGCAAGTTGATCACAAAGTGCTTTAAAGGAACGAGAGTACTCAGTAACACTACGAGATCCTCGTTTTAGGTGTTGCAGTTCATCTTTAAGACGAATTTCATGAATTTTAGATCTATGACTGAAGGATGATTCAAGTGCAGTCTATACTGCATGAGAAGTGGAAAGACCAAGAACTTCAGCCATGGCTTCCTCGGTCAGGGATGAAAGAAGGAGTATAAGTAGGTGCTGGTCTTCTGATTTCCAGATGGCATGTTTGGGGTTGGGAATACTGATTGATTCAGAGAGGATGGATTCTGGGGGCTCATGCACGGATCCATCTATATAGTCAAGTAAATTTTGGGAGTTTAGGAGTGGCAGAATCTGATTTCGCCAGAGAAGATAGTTGGTAGAAGAAAGTTTAATGGTGATCATATGAAACATTGTTTGAAGAGAAAGGGAAGAATTGAGAGCAGTTGAAGCCATTGGATCGGTGGATGTTAATCCTATACTGCTCTGATACCATGAAAGTAATTGTAAAGCCACACAAAACTATGCTGGGAGAGGTTTGTATTTATAGGAGCTGTGCAGATATAGTTACAATAGGAAACAATAACTGAATAACGTAAGTCTATCTAGCTACATTATCTCCTACAATCATGGAGAGTTACGTGCTGTATTACATCCCTTATCACTAGCCAGGAATGTTTTGATGGACTGGGATTAAGGGGAGGGGGACAATTGTGATTAGATGAAATTTTCATTTACAATTGTATCATAGGATTCAATTCATGATATAATATTTTTATTGTTTTACTTTCTCAAGTAACTTTAGGATTCTATTTTGGGAAGTGAAAATATGCTTTTTGCTGAAGGATCTTTACACAGGTATCTAAGAAACTTGGTTATGAGCCTTGTTGTTAATGAAAGTTTGAAAGTAAAACTTCTTCCGGATGTTGAAAAAATGATGATATGCAAACATCTGAATTACTGGTGCGGCCAGGCTAGTGTTGAGCTACAAGAAACTCTGGCAAAGGTAAATTTATTCCGGATTCCATCTTTTTTAGTCTCTACTAGATAGATGGCTCGCGCATTGCTGTGAGTCGATTCATAAACAACATAAATGATTATTATAATCACAATTAAAAGTTAGATTTATAAACATTTTAATATTCAAGTTACACTAGTAGCACACTAAGTCCAAGTATTTTAGGTCTAATAAACATGCCGTTACATGAGTTTGGCAAAAATTCCCGACAAAAAGTATGGGCTTCTCGAGCTGCAATAGCAGCACGGTAAAGAACACTACAGATACTAATTTATTGAATTTTATAATATCTTGATCTTAATATTAAATGGTTTGTTTTCACAGATGGAATTTAGTTTTGGTACCAAAATGTTGTTTGGTCACAGTGAATCAAAGTCATCAAAGAACCTGAGACAAGCTTATGCAGATTTCCTGTATGGCTTACTTTCATTTCCCCTCAACATTCCTGGAACTGCTTACTGGAAATGTTTACAGGTCTAGCCTGCACCATCTCAAACATCTACAGTCGAGGACTTTACAATAGTGGTTTCATAATAATAATTCTATAAGCATTACTGATTTCATTCTGAAAAACTCAGGGACGTAAGAGAGCGTTGGAGATAATTAAAAGTATTATGGAAGAAAGGCGAGCATCGCCCAAAAAGAATCAGGAGAAAGATTTCCTTGATCTTGTGATTGAGGAAATGAAGAAAAATGGGAGTTTGATGACAGAGGCAATGGCTTTGGATTTGTTACTTATACTTGCTTTTGCTGCATTTGAGACCACTTCAACTGCTCTGACATTAGCTGTTAAGAATGTTGGTGAACATCCTCAAGTGTTAGAAGAATTAACAGTAAGTTTTTACGCATTTTAATGCCTTGTTAAATGTCTTCGTTATACTTGTGTTGTTTTATACCCCATGTGTTTTTGCTATCAGAAAGAGCATGAAGCAATTCTAAGAAACAGAGAGAATAAGGATCAATCCAGGATCACCTAGCAAGAATACAAATCAATGACTTTCACGCAAATGGTGAGTCCAACAACATTAATTAGCAATTAACAAGGAAAACATCCCACTTGATGTTTTCGAGTGGCTCAATGCTTGCATATTTGTGTTGCAGGTTATCAATGAAACTGTAAGGCTTGGGAACATTGTCCCAGGAATTTTCAGGAAGGTGCTTAAAGATGTTGAAATAAAGGGCATGTGTCGAATTCCCTAAACTGAATCCATCTTTCAGATTTTACTGATCTTTCTTCCTTGTCTTTGATATTAATTAACAAGTCGTTTGGCATCGTGCAGGATATACGATTCCAGCAGGTTGGATTGTTATGGTCTGCCCACCAGCTGTTCATATGAATCCGAAACAATACGATGACCCTTTCACCTTCAATCCATGGCGATGGCAGGTAAGCATGCCCGTCCCAGTTTTGTTAAAAGTAGTTGCTAGTACAGCATGAACAACATTCTTAATTCCCACCTTTTCTTTTCTGAAGAAAACTTCCTACACATGATTCTTTTGTTTGGTATTATTTTCTTAATTTGATTGTTTTTGTTTTTTACTTTGAAAAATGTAAAAAAAAAAGAATAATTGATTGTCAAAAACACTCAAATCCCCCCAGGAAAAAAAAAGATTTTCAAAAATGTATTAGTGATTGTTGTGTTCATTTAAAGGAAATCAGAAGAAACGAGTTCAGAATCTCAGTTCCGAAAACATACATGCTAGTTATTAGTCTCTGATTTTCATTTGTTCGCTCTTGAAATGACAGGGGCAAGAATTAAATGCAGGATCCCAGAATTTTATGAGTTTTGGAGGAGGTTCGAGACTCTGTGCCGGACCTGAATTTTTGAAATTGCAGATGGCCATTTTTCTCCACCATTTGGTCACAAAATACAGGTAGCATTAGAAAATATATAAAAAGAAGTTGCCAGTCGATCAGAACGGTTTATTCTTTTATATATCGATGGCTTTTCTTCTCTTTACCTATCTTCATATAACAAATTAAAAATTAAGCCGATTGACATGATCTAATCTTCTAATTTTAGGTGGAGAGTGATCAAGGGAGGAGATATCAGCAGACTCCAGCAGTTACCTTTCCAAATGGTTTCCACATTCAAATACTGGAGAAGAATATCTAAAAGCACATTCAAATGCAGGATCCCATTTATTATTTTGGTTTGAAAAAAATTATTTTATAAAAAATATTTTGTTCAAAGTTGATTTGGTATTTATACATGTTTGATTAAAATTATCGTTGAAATTGAGGTTAAATAAAAAATAGTTTAATATGTTTGGTTAAAAATACTTTCAAATTGAGATTATAATAACTAAAATATATATATATATATATATATATTAATATTGATGATTTTTAATTTAAATGTTATAGATTTAACTAGTGCTATTACATTTTGAAATAATAATACTTTATATAAAATATTTTTTATTGTTTCAATTATACTATCTACAATTCTATCACATACGAAATTCATCCGACAAGAACTATAGTTTTCATAGTTTTTTGAGCGTGCAACAAAATCAGGTAAAATATTATCAGGAACAAAATTGGAATTACTATCAAATTCTGCAAATAATATGCCATCATGCGATCTCCTTCTAATTTATATAATGTTATTAAATAATATTAAACACTATTTTTTTAAATAAAACATAATTAAAAATAAAAAAATTGGAATTATTTTTTCTGGATCGGGCCCCATCTAATACATTTAAATTTGGATCGGAGCCGGTTCGATCATGAATAGTGAATACTATTCACGGGGCGTGCAGAGTGAAATTCACTCTGCACATCCCGCTACAATAGCTGAGAAAACAACTTGGAGTAACTTTTTCTTCACCTGTGTTTTCAATAAAAATTTAATTGGAATCCATTAACAATAAATAGCTGTTTATATATTACTAAATATGTATTTTTCATGGTTTGCTTCATACGCAAAAGCAACCTAAAAAAACAAACCTACACTTAAGGCCATTGTCTTTAAAAGGGAAGAGCGCGAAGAAACTTGGCCAAGAGGTCTAGGTTTCACTCTTCACTTGTAATGTAATAATAGTTGTGGAATTTTGATTCAAGATGTAAATTGAAAACTTGCCATTCTTGTTTGTGATAAATTATGCTGAAAACTAAAGCAAATTGTACCCAACCGAACACGGATTTAAAGAAAATGTTGAAAAGCAAATTGTTTATAAATTTAATTTCTAGTTTAATTACGTTTTAAATTAAATTAGATGAGAATTTTTAAGATATACAAGGTAATGCACCGGATTTGAGAGATAAAAAAAGAAAAAGCGATCTAAGAAAAGGAATTGTCCATGGCTATATTTGTAGCGACGAGCAAAATTGAATCCTTATGGGTAATTGGCGAATTCTAAAATACGAGGATGAAAGGGTAACACGGATGAATCTACGAGGACATAAATATAGTTTATCTTTCAATAGAGCCTAAATCACGTGCATTGCACGTGCCATCCTCTATTAATAAGACTCCCAATCCAAAACTGGCGGGAATCTCATGTCACGATCCCTCCATTTTCACTCTCTCTCAAAACCCCAAAGCCCAAAAGGACACCACCATGAACCGAAACGGCTCCACCAGAAAACGCCCACCGCCAACGCCACAGCCACCGAACCCATCACCGGCGGTGAAGCACCAAGCCATCACTCCCACCGTCGACGAAGAATTCCTCGATGAAGACGTCTTCCTTGACGAAACCCTCATTGCAGAAGACGAAGAGAATCTCAATAAAGAACGTCAAGCCCTTACTTCTCGACTCTCAAAATGGGCCCGCCCGAAGTTATCAGATGGCTACGTGTCGCAATCGCAGAGTATCAGTGAGTGATTTTGGTGTTTGATTGTTGTGTGACTAGTTGTAGTTGATTAATACGGTTTTTCTCTTTAATTTGTTGAATTTTTTATGGTTTTTGTTCGTGTTTCTGTGATTTGTTTAGTATTTCAGCAACTCGAGATTGATTACGTGATCGGAGAGACACATAAAGAACTTTTGCCTGATAGGTCAGGTTCTGCTGCTATTCTTAGAATTTTTGGGGTTACTGGAGAAGGTAAGTAAGTTAATGCTCATAAATTTGTGTTTTTCCTGCTTATTGTTTCTAAGAATTATGATAAAAATGCGAAAGTTTAATTCTATTTGAGTTCTTAATGTAGTAGAATTGTCAAAAAGTGTGCTTTAGCCGAAGCCATAATGATAATGTGTTAGTTTTTCGGAGTCTCAGGGTTAAGCCTTTTTAGAGAAGGGATTTAGATGCATAATGCTGGTTTATGTGGAAAGTGGGAAAATCTTGAATATTTAGATCTGCATGAAAAGAATGTTTGATGTGAACTTATGACTTGTTTGGATTTATTATTTAGTTGATATGTTGGGTATTTGTTAGGACATAGTGTTTGCTGTCTTGTTCATGGATTTGAGCCCTATTTCTACGTCAGCTGTCCTCCTGGAATGAACCCAGATGACATCTCCCATTTTCATAAGATTCTTGAGGTAATTTGTTTTATCAGTTGATTGGATCATGTATATTCTGTTTGAATTTGGTTGTTTTGATTCACCCAGTTATCATTTTTGTTTGTGGTTTAGGGGAAGATGAGGGAGGTGAATAGGAACACTAAAGTACCCAAATTTGTGCGACGAATTGAATTGGTGCATAAAAGGAGCATCATGTATTATCAGCAGCAGCAATCTCATCCCTTTCTTAAGATTGTAGTTGCATTGCCAACGATGGTCTCTGGCTGCCGGGGTAAACATCTTAACTATGATATGATGGTTGCTTAAATTTTTCTGAAAGAATACATGGACAGCATCATTGATCCTTTAATGTTTTTCTTGTATTTGGAGATACAATCTTGTTAAAATTTTCCTATCATTTGCAGGTATCCTTGATAAAGGCATCCAGATTGATGGACTCGGTATGAGGAGCTTCATGACATATGAAAGCAATGTCCTCTTTGCTCTCCGTTTCATGATTGACTGCAATGTTGTTGGTGGAAATTGGATTGAAGTACCTGCTGGAAAATACAAAAAGACTTCAAAGAGCTTATCAAATTGTCAATTGGAGTTTGATTGCTTGTATCCTTTATTGCAGAATATTCTAATTTTGAGTATTTTTTTTCTGTATTATGCTCTTCAAGATGGAAAACTCTTTCCTTAATAGATGCTCCCAGATATTCAGAATTGATCAGCCATGCTGCTGAAGGGGAATTCTCAAAAATGGCCCCGTTTCGCATTTTGAGTTTTGATATAGAGTGTGCTGGTCGCAAAGGCCATTTTCCTGAGCCAACGCATGATCCCGTTATTCAGGTTTATTCCTAGCTTTGTCTTATTAATTATTTCAGTAAAGCAGTCTGGTTGCTGAATTGGATTATTTTCTTCACTGTTTCTGACTTGTTTATATTTTTCTAGGTGGCAAATCTAGTAACTTTGCAGGGGGAGGACCAGCCATTTGTTCGTAATATCATGACCCTGAACTCATGTTCTCCGATAGTTGGTGTGGATGTTATGTCTTTTGATACAGAGAGAGAAGTCCTGATAGCTTGGAAGGTGTTAATTCTGCTGTTTATTGCTAGCTAGCTTTCATTCTACTGTTAATGATTGATACTCTGGCAATCCATACCCATTCTTAAACCATTTCATGGCCAATGATACCCTACTATATCAGTGTAGCCCTGTTTGTACAATACTAAGTGACAGTTTAATGGTTAGACCTGCTGCAAGAAGAGCATAACTAGTCATTCTGCTATCCTTTGTTTATGCATTTATGATAATAAAGCTGGTTTTGTTCGCAGGAATTTATTCGTGAAGTTGATCCAGATATTATAATTGGGTATAATATCTGCAAATTTGATCTGCCATATCTCATTGAGGTATTTTAGATGTTCCTTGTACTCTCTTTGCACATTTTCATGGTTGGAGGTTTTCCTAATTTTGTATCATAATGCAAAGATCACTTTTGGATTTTTTTTTGTGGTTAGAAATGCTAATGTTTATGTTTGCTAAAATATCTACAGTTGTCTAAATTTAATATGTAGTTTTTTTCTGATCTATAGAGAGCTGCAACCTTGGGAATATCAGAATTTCCTGTCTTGGGCCGCATCAGGAACAGCAGGGTTCGGATCAAAGATGCGACCTTTTCATCCAGGTAACACTCACTATAATAATTACCATGTTTTATAATTTGTTTAATGAGAATTGGTTAATTGATTGGAATGGCCACTACACAGACAGCATGGTTTCTTAAATCTAATTGAAAACAGTATTTAAAGTCAACTCCAGTAGTGATATTAGTAATGAGGCACGACTAATCTTTGAAAATGGAAACACCTTTTCTCTGTTTTTGAAACATAAAAATAGGTCTTAATCTTTTATGTCGAGAGCCTTGTCATCCCTTGTTTCTAATTCCACTATAGCACCTTGATATTTAAGTAGTGTATAGAAAATGGCCACTACACAGACAGCATGATTTCTTAAATCTAATTGGAAACAATATTTAAAGTCAACTCCAGTAGTGATATTAGTAATGAGGCACGACTAATCTTTGAAAATGGAAACACCTTTTCTCTGTTTTTGGAACATAAAAGTAGGTCTTAATCTTCTATATTGAGAGCCTTGTCATCCCTTGTTTCTAATTCCACTATAGCACCTTGATATTTAAGTAGTGTATAGAAAATGGCCACTACACAGATTAATCTTTTATGTCGAGAGCCATGTCATCCCTTGTTTCTAATTCCACTATAGCACCTTGATATTTAAGTAGTGTATAGAAACTGTTCCTGGGCTCAGTAGCAAGGCTAAACAATTTCTCTCATATATTCAGCATGGAAGAGGTAGATAATAATACCCATCTCATATATGCCTCTAACTTTTTTGTTGGATTGTAAATTCTGCTGGCATTTATCACTGATGCCTGAAAAATTCAAAAGAGAAGGTGAATTTTCATTTTCTAAAGTTTCTGTCGCATGGCTCCTTTACACTCTCCTGGTCATTACATCTCTTTATTCTTTCCATATATGAAAAGATTGGTATGCTTATACATGCTGGTATTACAGGCAATATGGGACAAGGGAAAGTAAAGAAGTTACAGTTGAAGGCAGAGTTCAATTTGATTTGCTTCAGGTCTTGTTTATATAGCATATTTGTTTCACGAACCATTTCCTTGTTTGTATGATAGAGAAGTTTATCTATATTTTCTCACATAATTAATTACGTTTGTTCTTCATTTTTCCAGGTCATGCAACGAGATTATAAACTAAGTTCTTATTCATTAAACTCTGTTTCAACACACTTTCTCTCTGAGCAGGTAAGTTTTTGAGATATTGTTTCAATAAAGCTCAACAGAATTTGTCTTGGTTGTCAATCTTTGTCTTGATATCATTTCGATATGGATTTTCTATAACTGATTTGTCTTGGTTATCAATCTTTTGTCTTGATTATGTACATACACATCCAGGAATAATCAGTCTTTCTGAAAATCAGTTTTGTTTCCACCTTTTGACCGTTCCCCCCTTTCCCATTTGCTCTTTCTAAGCATTTCTGCCTTAATTTTGGTATTTAGCTGTTCATGTTTCTTTCCGAGATTCTGACATGGGCATGGATTGGAAAAAAACGAAACCTAGTCTCATTTACTATTTTTTTTATCCCGAGTCTGTATAAGGTGTCAGTTTACTTCCCTTTAACACATTATCCATTTGATCCTTTCAATGAAACTTTTTCTTGTTTGCTTTCTATTGAATTAAATGTACATCTGGGGTTGAGCTTGCTGATGTCACTTTGTCTCATGCAGAAAGAGGATGTTCACCATTCAATAATATCTGATCTTCAGAATGGGAATGCAGAAACTAGGAGGCGGCTTGCTGTATATTGTTTAAAGGTGCATGGTTTGGCTTGACAACTTCTTCTTTCCCATCTTTCTACTTGGAATCTCTGGCGTATTAGCCATATTGGCTTCATTATTAATTGCATTTAACCTATTGATATGCTTGTATCAAATGCCGAGTGATTGAGAGATGGATTCAGATGATTGTCATATTGCAGTTGAATGACGGATTTCCATTTTTTGGGTTTTTCTTTGTTCTGCACAACAAGCATTCACATTAGAGATTACCTGCAGTTGAGGAGTTGGTGAATCTTTTTACAAACCCACTGAAGAGATAATTTTCATCAAGCGGGCAAGAGAGCTTGTATTTTCTTGTCTTTCATCATTACTATAACTTAACTCAACATGTGGACTTAGCTTCTCAACTATTTAGGATGAAGCTTTATCTTCTTTTAGATTCTAGATAGTTGCTGATAATTTAAATTTCAGGTGTGAACAGGTATATTCTTAGATGTCCATCTTCCAATGAAATAAAATCGTTCATTATGAAGAGTAATTCTTCCTCCTGTAAATTCTAGTTTTAAATAAAAGTCATCCTATTCCAAAGATCTATTATTGCATAAAAGCATTCTATCATTGAGAGCAGTGTTAAGTTTAAGGAATTATATTTGCAGTCGCATTCTGTGAATGTTTTTCTTCAAAACTGATTTAAATTTAACTTTTAGGGGAAACTGGTGATGGTAGTAGTCTTTAATGTGGTTTGAAATACATTATGGGTCATGAATAGAAGTAATTCAGAAAGAGCTCCCTTTTCCTAAAGATATTTATGTCTGTGCATTAACCAACCTTCCCTCAATCTTTGGAGGACTCAGTGTTGACGAATGTTATTAAGTGGTTTTCTTGACTAGTACATTATGCATGTTTAAAGTAAAAAGCCTTTTTTTTCTCATTCGCTGCATAATTAACATCTTGTTGGAATTTCAGGATGCATATCTCCCACAGCGACTCTTGGACAAACTGATGCTCATTTACAACTATGTGGAAATGGCCCGTGTAACTGGTGTCCCTCTCTCTTTTCTTCTTGCCAGGGGACAAAGCATCAAGGTTAGACCAGGGTAGTGCTATTTTGATGCATTGCCTCACTGGAGTTAGAACAGTTTTTCTATGATGTAATTTTTATAAATTAATTTCCAGAATTGAAAATAAATAATTTCACTGGACATCAAAATGAGCTAGAAGGAATTCAGTTGCAGAATTTAAATGCAATGCATGTTTAAAATCAATATAGACTTTCAATATCAAATCTGTTAGGTTTGTAGTCATAAACATGGTTACAAACTGGTTAGAATTGATGAGATATGTTATTATGCTATTAGTTGTGAATATCATTAGTAGCATAGGGAAGGTAAAAAACTATGATTTGATTGGCAGGTGATTTCATGTTACGATAAACATTACAGTGCTACAACAACTTCTTAATGATCATTTTTAGCTATGCGGCTTGTGAATGCAGGATCTTAGATGGAAGATGAGTATGTTATTTATACTCAATTTTTTATACAAAAAGAAAAGAGTACATGCATTTGCAATTTTCAGCACATAGGACTTTGATCTAGATGTGTATAAAAAAGAACCTCATAACAGAACTTTCCACTACAAAATCACACAAGATCTTTTGTACGATAAAAGTTTGAATCTATAATTGAAGTGAAGAGAGAAAAGCTCTGTTTCATGGTGACCATGCTGCAATTTGATCAGTGCTCGATGAATAAGAATTCGAGATTCTGTTAGGAAAGACCTTTTTATATAGGCATGCATACACTATGAGTTTGGTTGAGCTATGGCTCTGTTTATCCCTATCTTCCTCTCCAAACTAAAATTTTGTGCTGCCTTAGGTGGTTAGATTTTATTTAGGTTGCTAATTGACATCAAGTTAATCAGGCTAATTTTAAACTATTGTTTTCAGGTGCTTTCTCAACTGTTGAGGAAGGCCAAGGAAAAAAACCTAGTTATTCCGAATGTCAAGCAGGCAGGATCTGAACAAGGAAAATATGAAGGCGCAACTGTGAGTCAACATCTACATTGCCTAGTTTTTTAAATTTTTTTATATCCTGGGCTTTATTTGCTGTTCACTTGTATTGCTATGAATTTAACTGACTCAGAAAGACTTCAAATGTGTGAATGAGGAAAGCTTAATATAGAATTTCTGGCTAATTGAAACTATGAAAGTGTAATAATTGATGTTGTTTCAACCTATTTAATATTCTTCTTGGCATCGTCATGGCTCACTTGTGTTTGGGATGTCCTTGCATGCTCATCTGTGGATATGCAATTTTGTCTTCCCCCTTCTTTATTCCCCTTCCATTCATGGAAGGACTGAAAGCTAATTAATAGGTTACTTTGGTGCTGCTGTATCGACTAACAGTGCTTGTGTGAAGAAGAATACATACTCTTATTTGAAAAATTCCCAGTTCACAATGAATTGGAGGCCTGAAACCCCGGTGTGTTTTCTTTATATTGCTTCTGTAGTTCTTGACTAGTTGACTCAAAAACTTTGCTATGCCTGTAGCAAAATGTGAATCATGGTATGCTATGGTTCTGTTTTGCATTCTTGCCTGATATAATTTAATTGCTATTGCCAATCTGTTATTATTTATAATGTTAAGCTCATGGTATGCTGGCGGGTAACTGTTTCAAGTCTGAAGAAATATTTGTTGGGTGTATCTCTGGAGATTTTGGTTCCTGCTGATTCCATTTTAGATCTGAAATGGTGCTTTTGATGTTTTTGTAAGAATGGTAATCCATTTTGAAAGATTAGCTTGACAAGATTAAGTTCTTTGTATATGTATTGTATTCCAACTTTAGTGATTTACTTCTCCTTTTGGAATTTAATATCTCTGCTAATGTTTGGGATGTTAAAAAAATCAGGTTTTGGAGCCAAAAGCAGGATTCTATGAAAAGCCAATTGCAACACTGGATTTTGCATCCCTGTATCCATCAATAATGATGGCATACAATCTATGTTACTGCACTCTGGTGAACATTTGGACCTTTTTCCAGTAGCTGTTTTCTTTAAATGTTTAACTTGTCCAAAAATTGATTCTAAATGACAAGCTTTCTGCCAATTTTTTTATATCTTTATTGGTTTTTGTGAAGGTAACGCCTGAAGATGTTCGCAAACTGAACCTTCCACCTGAATGTATCAATAAAACTCCATCTGGTGAAACTTTTGTGAAGTCAAATTTACAGAAGGTAACTAGTTAATTAAACAAGAATTTTTGTTGTTGCTGGCATTTGTTTTCTCATGAAAAAAGAGTGAAATTGGTGAATCCAAATTTGTTATTGATGAGAATGTTATACAATATACTTTCAGGGAATTCTACCTGAAATTCTTGAAGAACTATTAACTGCTCGAAAAAGAGCAAAAGCAGATTTGAAGGTGATCACCTTTCTAATTGCATTCGCTTGCAGCTAGAAGTTTTTACTATATATTTCTATCCCACTGCACAGTCCCTAGATTTTCAACAACCACGTACTCAGACTTTTTATTGCTTATTACAATTTTTTATGATTTTAGGAAGCGAAGGATCCCTTTGAGAAGGCTGTTCTAGATGGTCGCCAACTGGCATTGAAGGTAAGTTTACAAAGCTCCAAATTAATTAGATGATTGGCAGCTTCTGTAGCCTGTACCTATTTTCAATTAATTTGAAGTCTTTGACATCTTTTCCTCTTTCAGATTAGTGCGAATTCTGTTTATGGGTTTACAGGAGCTACAGTTGCCCAATTGCCATGTCTAGAAATATCCTCAAGTGTTACAAGCTATGGTACTCTAACAAAATGTGTTTCCAAATTGTAATTTTTTTTGGATTAAAAACATTAGCATATTGCTTACTAGTTCTGCTCAGTTTAACTAGTTGTTTGCTTTTTGAAGGTCGACAGATGATTGAACACACAAAAAAACTTGTGGAAGACAAGTTTACTATACTAGGGGGCTACGAACACAATGCAGAGGTATGCCATCACGAACTTCAGTGTGCATAATGTGATAAACTATATTAGACAATGGCAGGCTAGATATGAGCTGGTTTGTGATAGGTAGAGAGATTTCTCTCAGATTTATCTGCACCTCTCAACTGGTCAATGCCTGCCTTTATCTGTTCTTTTGCAGTGTTTCTTAGCAAAAAAAAAAAAAAAAAATATACATGTAGCTTATCCTGTTTATGCATTCATGTGTATGGATTGGCTCTCTCAAAGTTCTTCAAGCTTTGAGATTACAGACATGTTACTATGTGCATGGCTTGAGATTAAAAGACTTATCTTCTCTCCTAGAGTTGCCCTATACTACCTCTAGAAGTGGCAGGAATACCATGGTGTCTCTGAAAACCAATGTAGTGATGGGCACTGATGCAATATACATTCAAGTTGTTGATCAAACCTTAATTGCAACAGGTTGTTGCTGCAATTTAAGGGTTTGTTATTTGGTCCTGTAGCACTTCTGTATGCTGCCCATGACCTTTGGCATGCCAAAGCTTCTAGCATCTCTTTTATTGAAGATCCATCTTCTAATGCTAAATTCATATTGAGACCCCTATGAAGCACGTACCAAGGATATATAAATTTTCCTTGAAGAATTATGCTCAATCATTGCATATGTGATTTTATCCCTATCTGTCCCAACTTTCTCTTTACCCCATTTGATACCATTAGAACTATTTATGTATATTCTTAAGCCTCAATTTGGGTCCAGCGCCTTAGCTGTACCTTATTATTGTAATAGCCTGATCTGATCAAGTTAATAATTTCAGGTTATTTATGGTGACACTGATTCAGTTATGGTGCAATTTGGAGTTCCTACTGTACAAGCAGCGATGAAGTTGGGCCGTGAAGCTGCTGAGTGTATTAGTGGAACTTTCATCAAAGTAAGTTATCCTATTTTCATGGTGATATGGTGCAAGAAGAGGGTTATTATCTATTTCTTCGTAATTTATTGATTTCAGTATTCTATGATTAGCTGGTGAATTTACTATTTAGGATTTGTAATTATTATTCTTGTCAGCGATTTATATTTTGTTGGCATTTTGATTTCCCTAATAAGCTTGTAATGTTGAAGTGCATTTACTACTATTTTAGATGGTTTGTTGTGAAAACTTTCATGTTTATTTTTTCTTTTAAAGTCAACTGTTGACCTGATTTCATGTGCACTTTTAATTGAACTTTTTTTTCTTTTGAGTTGTTTTTGTAATTAATGCCTTCTGTTTATTTATTGGATATTTGTGTGGTGAAGCCCATCAAGCTAGAGTTTGAGAAGGTTTATTATCCATATCTATTGATTAGCAAGAAGCGATATGCTGGTTTATTCTGGACAAATCCAGACAAATTTGACAAAATGGATACTAAAGGTGAATATTGGAACTTCTAAACGTTCAAGCTTTTGAAATGTTTATAGTATGTCTCTTAATTTGTCATATGTCTTGGACAGGCATTGAAACAGTTCGAAGGGACAACTGTCTATTGGTAAAAAATCTGGTAAATGAGTGTCTTCACAAGATACTAATAGACAGAGATGTGCCTGGCGCGGTTCAATTTGTAAAGAACACAATTTCAGATCTTCTAATGAATCGCATGGATTTGTCACTTCTGGTTATTACTAAGGTGGGGAATTGTTTTGGTGCTATGGTGCCATCTATTGGCTTTTGATGTTATCCTTAAACTGCCTTTAAGAATTTTTGTATCCTTACTAAAGCATCAAGCATCAAACATCGAAGACATCAATGTTCTGTATTTGTACTAAAGCATTTAGCTTAACAGGGTTTGACAAAGACAGGAGATGATTATGAAGTAAAGGCAGCTCATGTTGAACTTGCTGAACGCATGCGCAAGGTGCTTTAATGATTCCGTTATCTACTTCATCAGAATGTGTATTGATGCAGCTGATGCTTTTTCTTGTGTAATTATGGACATATTACAGATGATACACTTTTATGAAATTTTGTTGAATTGAGTATATTTTTAAACTAATTTATGGGATAAAATGTTTTTTCAAAGTGTTTTGGCCAAAATTTCTCCAATCCATGAGTTTGAAGTTGTGGATTTTGAATGAATTTGGATGTTCAATGCAAACCTAAACTCCAAGTACCCAGCTTTTTGGGTCTGCTGAACTTTTTACTCGTGTACTTCCTCGTTTTGAGTTCAAAGTCTCCAGATTCGGACAAGTTTTCAAATTCCATCTGGTTCCAAACTTTGGACATTCATTATTTGTTCAAATTGAATCCGCACTTATTAAATATGCATGAATATCTCAAAAAATCGAGTTACTAACTTACTGTAGTGTCCCATAGTTACTGAAGTTTGCATTCAGCTGACATAACTTTGTAGGTGTCCTGTCTTTATTTAATATTTATCGCAAATCCTGGTCTTTAGAAAAAGAAATAGATTATGGTTCTTGAAATTTTTAATAATTAGATGTTGCATCTGTATTTAACTGTCATAACGTTGCATGTGATTGATAGAGAGATGCTGCCACTGCTCCAAATGTTGGGGATCGAGTGCCTTATGTCATTATAAAAGGTGCAAAAGGTGCCAAGGTAATTGATCTGGTGGCTTTGTATTATCGTATTCTATTTCTTCCAGTGGAAGATAATTCCTTTTACTTTCCTGGTTTATGAAATTTTATCTCTGTTGGTGATCAGGCTTTTGAGAAATCAGAGGATCCCATCTATGTTCTAGAAAATAACATACCAATAGACCCCCAATACTATCTGGAAAACCAAATTAGCAAGGTTAGATTAGTGTATTGTAGTCTAAAGTCAAGTTATGTTTTGGTCATCTGTTTAGATTACATGTT
>Ga0325405_1003601_pt1 | contig 15897 bp, 10 predicted proteins | sample PopdelMetagenome_21_FD_205663 | JGI IMG/M metagenome (GOLD analysis project Ga0325405, IMG submission 205663) | Populus deltoides microbial communities from Bellville, Georgia, United States - Xylem-Control-R2 | ecosystem: Host-associated > Plants > Phyllosphere > Stem > Wood/Secondary xylem...
TGCAAATGATACTACAAACTCAAACACACATTAATAGTTAGAGGTAACTTTTGGAAATTAGAAGGGTAATATTGAGAAATTTTAAACTATAGGGATAGATGTGAAACATGAATGAATCTACAAGGCTAAAAAGAATGCTTAGCCGAACATTTTGATTTCCACATATGAAAAAAATGGAACTTTTTTTTAGAGCCACAAGGTTCATTTTCTTCTTGCCCTAGCAGGCCAAAGCCAGAAGATAAGGTCCGAACTTCGGAACACAAACAACCACATATTTTGGTATTTCATGAAACCATGGATACTCTTGTGTGCTTTTGGTTACTCCACATGTATTACCTTACCATTGCTCAGGTGCCAGAGCATAATTCCTAGTCTCTACCTCCTCCGTCTCAGTTCATACATCTCTAAAGCAAACTTTCCAGCAAATGGGTTGTAAGATAAACACCCCAAGCCCTCCAGTTCTATTCAAGTTCTCCACAAGGAAACCAAGTCACAGAATCAAAGCCATTGCCTTCTCTTCTTACAGTCCAAACCAACCAGAATCCATTCCCTCCACCACCCTGCCAAAGCCTGATGTTTACACTGTCAACTTCAAAACTCTAGGAGGTTGCAAGCTTGGAATCTCAAGATATCCAGACTTTGAATATAATGCTCAAGGCGGGACAGGAACTGGGACATGTACCAAGGCCAAAGACAGTAGTGACTTGAATACAGTTTCAGTATCATTTGACATGAAAACTCTGTATATCCCACCATTGACAAGTGGGACTACTAAGTTCTTGGGATTGCCATTGCCACCATTCTTGAAGATTGACATAGTCCCTGAACTCTTTCACGGGACTATTAACCAGGATTCTGGCAAGGTACACCCCAAGAATATCATCAAGCTGTTAAGTCCATTAATTTGATAGCGAAAGACTACCATTTACCATTAACAATTGCTTTTCCATGTTTTGTAGGTTGATCTTGAATTCATGGCCAAGTTCTGGTTTTCTGTTGGGACTATTTATAGAGCTCCTCCGCTGCTTGTAAAGACAAGACTAACATCAGAGGAATCAACAGGAACAATACGAAGTGGTCAGGGTGAAAGATTGGACAAAGAAGGGAAATGCAGACTGGTAGGTGTCGCAACTGTTGATCCTATCAATGATGTCTTCATGAACACCTTCCTTGGTCTTCCCACAGAATGCCTGGCCAAACTCAGTGCTGCAATTTCCTTTTCTAGTTCTTCTTGATAATGTCGAGAATTCAATCCTTAATACTGTAACATGATCTATTCATCTTTTTATACAGAAAAATATAGAATATGATAAACCAGAGGCTCAACTGTATGCTCCATTACTAGCATAGCAAAAATATCAGTATCCTCAACACTAGGCATTATCATGGCATTCGAAATGTGATGTATTGACATAGAATTGGATTGATGCAAACAGAAGCACGAAATGGGCTAGGAAGTAGGAACTTGTGATAAGAACAGACATTGCGATGATTGCATCATTTAGAGCTGTGCAAAATATGCTATGTCTTTAGGAATCTTAATTGTTTACAAAAGATTAGTTTAGTGTGAAATACAAGTGTGGATTTTCACGAGCTGCAATGCTCGGCTAAGACGTGTAGGTTTAATATGGGTTTTGTGTTTGGGTTTAGTGGTTGTTAAGCTTGATTGGTGACTAGAAGTTTGCCTTAAAAAAACAAGTATATAAAAAAAGTGACTAAAATCAATTGAAGCTTTTGCTTGTTTTCAACTTTCAAGCCAGAAAAACTCCTTTTGCTACTTCCAGCCATCAGTTCCTCTCGAAATGGAATTTTTAGTGCTTCTGAAGAAAATGAAGAAACTCAAGGTCCCAAAACTACTGCTGCTGCAAGAACCAAGAGGGAAATTTAACAAGAAACCTAGTTGTCTGTCTAGTGTTTTCTGTTCAACTAACGGTAAAATGTAGCAGTTTCAGTCACTCAAATGCCAGTCTTTGGGTGCTACCTAATGAAGAGAATTGACCCTCCTTATCGAGAAACTCCAATTGGGTCCATTCCTGCAATCCTCCCACCAGAACAAAGTGCAATCTGATGGGGATTCTGAACTGTGCTTAGCCTATGAGCAATCACCAATGTTGTCCTGTCCTTCATTAGATGGTCCAAGCATCCTGGACTAGACGTCCACTAATCCAGTGCACTAGTGGCCTGAACAGAAGAACAAGATGTTGCTATCGAGACTTGAAATATGATGTTTTTTTAGTTTCCAACACCTGATCTCACAAACAGAGTTATCGGTGGAACAACATGACGACTTCTCAAGGATCATGAGTCAAAGCATGTCCAACACAAGCTTGGAGAGTACACAGATACGCATAGAGAAGAAAACAAAGAGCTTACCTCGTCGGGTTTTAGGATCGGTGCAAGACTGAGCAAGAGCTCCTTCAATAACATTTCTCTGAAGAGGAAAGATTAGAGGTTACCATTTCATAACTTTTCCTTTTCCACTCAACACTGAAGATCAGAAAATAATCATTAATCACTAATTTCTTCCTCCCTCTCTGAAGTATTCATTGACATACCTGCTCTACTCAGTAAGCCTCCGTGCTCAAACTTTACTTGATTCAAGTTTGTTCTTTAACATAATATCATAGTTTTAAACCATCATCGATTCAAATCATCATGGTATAAGATAGTGTGCATCTATATAAATTTCATGTTTATGTCAAAGCACTCCACCCATAGTTGTCCAACCCGATTGGGGGACTGACTTGGAAAAGGTTTTACTTGAGCCCACTGAGTTATTCAAGATTTCCACATCAGGTCGTAAAGGATAAGAGGGTTGCATATCTGCATGACAAATTTTCAGTTGGAAAATAGGAAAAATCCATATGTATTGAGAGCAGCCGTTGAACCTGAGAAATGTATTACAACAGAGACAACGACAAGGAGAGGGAAATCATAACATACTGGAGGAGTGAAATAAAATTCACAGCAAAAGTTAATGTGAAAATGTATCCGATGGAAGAAGCTACAGTTGCAACAGAGAGTAAACCCTGCAACTAGCAATAAATGGAAAGCAAAACAAAGGAGTAACTTCCTTTAGGTTTGCTACAAGTAAAATCAGAGGGATAATCAGAGAGTAAATTCAAGTTGAAGCGAAACCAATTGAGTATCATCTCTTAGCCCCAGAAGTTGAGGACATGTTTGTTTAAGGTACATAGCTCAGGAGCACATCCCAACTTCCACTCTGGCTGGAGGCAGACAATTTCATCGTGCTTAACAACATGCTCCAATACCGAGGATCTCATGTCTCCAATTGCATTTTGAGCCTCACGTGCTTACAAAGTCATATTTGCTCATAGTTTTCATAATTATAAATCTAATGGTATCCTGAATGCGTGAGTGGCAGTGTGATTGATAATGTGATTCACGATTATTTCATTGAATGTGTTTTTTTAATTATAGCTTTATCAAATTAATATTTTTTTAATTTTTTTAAGATCGGTATATATTTAAACTATAAAAAATATTCAAAGGGATATTAATTTGATTATTTTTTAGATGAAAAACAATTTAAAAACATAAAAACTACTACAATAAAGCTAATAAAGCTAGATATGATTTTCAATTCATATCAATATATTCGTAAGCTATGCATCCATACCTAGTTATCAATAAGGTATTTTTTTAATTGATATTTTTAATTTAATTTGATTTATAAACATCTTTGATTATAAATAATTTTTAATATATTTCCTTTTTTTTTATGGAAGAAAAGAAATCAGTTTTACCATTAAGAATTACTTGTTAGGGAAAAAAAAATTATTTGGGAAGAAATCTTAATTGTTCATACTTCATACCATACCATAAGCATAGTTGCTAAACTCAAGAGACAAGTTGACCTAATATTGGGTTAGGTTTTATATTTAACTGAGAAATATTGACTCAATAAAATTTAATTAATATGATCAAATTCAACTTGTGATTTGATTTACATGATAGAACTTCATCCGACATCAACCATGTTAATTCCAAGAAGTTTTTAGTTTTTTTTTTTTAAAATAAGATAATATTATTTTAATAAAAATAATTAACCCGATAATTAATGATTTCGAATTATGTCTTTTATGGCCATGAATACCCTCAAATGGCTAATCACCGACAAAAATCCTCCCCCTCTGAACGGCACCGTATCAAAACTCCACGAATCCAATCCCGTAATAAGCCTCAAAATATAAGGGCAATTAAAGTACGAACAAAACACAAAAATACCAATCCACGTGTCACCTCATAAATCGTCGCAAAGCTTAGCTCTTCAAGTGATTCCTCTCTCTATTTAATCCAGAACCCAAAACTCGGTCCTCAACTCACACAAAACGCACCACGACTCAGTGCTCACTCACTCCCATGGAACTCCTATCACAATCATCAATCAAGCCTTCATCACTCCAACCTCAACCTCAATCAGCAACCGTTGTTTTTGTAGAAATCTGAACAAGTCTCTTCTTTTTTCTCTTCGGTTGACTTTTATTGTTTTGTCAATGACTCAGATGGCTCGTTGGTCGTTTCATGGGATTCTGGCTTTTGTTTCGCTTCTAGTCTTCTTAACGCATGGGGTTTACGCGAGTGATGGTGATGCTGATCCGATTTACAAGTAAAAGCTTCTGTCTTTGTTTCAGTTTCATTTCAATTTGATCTTGATTGAGTAATTTTAGAGTTGATTAGACTTTAATTGCTGTTATATTGAATGGATTCAGTAACAAGTAGTAGTTGCTGTTGAGTTTTGACTGTGAATGTGAATTTGAGAGGTAAAAAATGTTGGCTTTTTTATTCTGAAATGATGGATTAGGCATTGAAATTGTAGCCTTTTTTTTTGTATTGGTTTTTTTTTTTCATGTTGGAAGTTTGCTTCTCTTTGTGTCGTTGCGATGATTCGTCGATGAATAGCTGTTGGAGTGTTAGAGTAGAATGTCTTGTTTCTTGGCGATTGTTGAGCTGTTTGTGTTCATGAGAAGCCTTACTTCTGATGAATTACGTATTGAAAAGGTATTTTATAACTAGGATGTTAATTTGTGGTGGTTGGAATTTAAAACTTGAGCTTCTCTCATTGATTTCGGAACGACAGTTTGCGGTGATGTTTGGAGGGTAACAAGGAAAGGAAACCAGGGTGTCTTAGAGTTTTGCTTAGAGGATTGGTTAATTTGAGGGCATCAATATTCAGGAGATGAAATAATCCTTGGAGGCTGTAGTTGGTACCGGTCATCCTCATATTGTTCATAATCACTGTTTAAAAATTTTGGATGGCCCTGCAGCTTCCCCAGTCCCAGCTATGGTCTGCCTATGCATGTTTGTGCTATTTTCTATTTTTGTTTCAATTTGGTTTTGTTAGAATTGGAATTAACTATAGTTGTTATTATGTCTGTTACTCATTTACCAGGGCTTGTGTGGAGCAGTGTGAGAAAACTGGATGTGTAGGGGAAAAATGCTTCCAACACTGTAAATTCTCGTCTGATGGGAAGCCAGTGGGCGGGCCATGGTATCTACAAGAGCCACTGTATCTGCAGTGGAAACAATGGGACTGTCGTAGTGACTGCCAATACCATTGCATGCTTGTCAGAGAGGAAGAGAGAGAGAAACTCGGTGGCAAGCCTGTCAAGTATCATGGGAAATGGCCATTTCACCGTGCTTATGGCTTTCAGGTTTCCATGTGTAATTTTCTAGTTCAACTTTAAGATCTATCCTTGCTGCATATTTCAATCACCCATCTTAAATTGATACTTTTTTTGTGTTCCCAGGAACCTGTTTCTGTTGCTCTCTCTGCACTCAATCTTGCCATTCAGTTTCATGGTTGGGTATCCTTTTTCATCCTAATATACTATAAGTTGCAACTGACACCAAGTAAGAAGACTTACTATGAATATACCGGCTTGTGGCACATCTATGGAATCCTATCGATGAACTCGTGGTTCTGGAGTGCTGTTTTCCACAGTCGGTGAGCAATATTATTACTAGTTAGAGAATTCGTTGGAAAGGGCCTAAAGCTGTCTACTTGAAATCATGGAAAACTAACTTACCTATTGACAATTTGAATGTGTGCTTAATTTCGAAAGGTGAAGATAATCTTCGGCTAAGTTGGGATTTTATACGTTTTGAGGGTTTTGTCATCCCACACCATACAAGTCCTTTGGGTGCTTTATATCAGAGTAGAAGATATTACCTGATCAATTACATTGTAATAAAAAGATGTTGAATCTGCTAATTCGTGGCAGCAAACATTGGTTTTAGCTGTAATGTGACAATGTCATATCTACATGTGCCTTTCTATTTAGAAATATTTTATTACGTTTTCTGTTTTGTGCTCCTGTCTGGTGGGTGATTTTCAAAGTTAATTTATTGCAGAGATGTTGAGTTGACCGAGAAACTAGATTGTTCATCTGCTGTGGCATTACTAGGGTTTTCCCTTATTCTAGCAATACTACGAGCTTTCAGCATGAGAGATGAGGCTGCCAGGGTCATGGTCTCTGCTCCAATAATTGCATTTGTTACTACACATATCTTATATCTGAACTTCTACAACCTGGATTACGGTAATTGTTTTTGTCTTCTTATCTTCCTGCTTTACAAGGTAGAATAATAGACCTTTGTTTAAACTTACAGGGGAGCTGCAGGATATCATTACCGTTCAAACTTATTCCTTTGTGTTTGTTTGATTTAAAGAAGCCTTGTCTTGGTCCCACTCAGGAGGGTCCTGTCACATTTTATTTGCTGTTCTTTTCTGGTCCATCTCTTGTGCTGTGCCCTTCTCGTCTTGACTCGTGTTTTTGTTGTACTCAAATTGCATTCAATTTTGAATTTTTTGCTGATCACAACTTAACCATTATCTCCATTTTTTTTAATTCATTTGCTTGCGTGTCTAACCTTTTGTGTCATGCCATCATTCATCTTAGCATCCTATTAAGCTAAATCTCATGGTATAGAGTATCACTAATTCCAATATGTTAGCACCTAGACCAAATAAAAAGTCGCTTTTAACTGTGTATTCCTGATTGAGCTAATGAAACCTACCATGTGAATACGTTCATACTTTTGAAAATGACATATTTGACTTTACTACGCATTAATTTGGTACAATTTGACATTGCAACTGTGCCCACTTGGTGGTGCTGGACCAAGAAACTTGTTTGTTCTGGACAAGCTGAACTTTCCACGAAATGAGTACACCTCCCTTCCCCCATTCTTTAGAAAGCAATATTTTCTTCTACAGGCCATTTATTTGCTGACAAGGGACGTCCATTACATTTTGCTACTTGGTGCTCGACCAAGGAACCACAAGCTCCTTCCTTGAAAATAAATTGTGCCAGGAAATGTTATGTTGAAGTATGTGATGGTTAAAAAATTGGACCAAGATTAAATGATGAAACAGTTGTTGTCTAACTTGGTAGCTTATGCTTGCCAATTGGAAGTGGTTTTGAATGGTTAAATTATTTTGCAGATCTAAACATGAAAGTTTGTGTGGCCATGGGTGTAGCTCAACTTCTCGTTTGGGCAGTCTGGGCCGGTGCAACTAACCACCCATCCCGGCTCAAGTTGTGGGTGGCAGTTGTTGGAGGCGGCCTTGCCATCCTGTTGGAAATATACGACTTCCCGCCTTACCAGGGATTTGTGGATGCTCATGCTCTCTGGCATGCCACTACCATCCCACTCACATATCTTTGGTGGAGCTTTGTGAAGGATGATGCTGAGTTTAGAACATCAAGTCTCCTCAAGAAAGCAAGGTAGAATTTCTCTACCCAGTGCCTGTGGTAAATGGATGATGGACAGCACCGATCACTTTACATACCTCTCTGTTGAACAACTATAATGCACCTCCTTGTGTATACCTTTTTCCCAAATGCTTTGCATTTGCTGGTCCTTTCATCTGTACTTCAATTGGTGATCATTGGATTATTTCAAAATGTGGTATAGAATCTGTAACAAAATTCAATGTTTAGATCTCTGTACCTTTTTTTCATTTTATTTTTTGTCTAAAGAAACTGGGGTAACCTAATTTTTGTGTAAATTGTGTTTTCTGTTAATAGATATGGTGGGTTTCTTCTTTCATGGTGTTTGCTAGTGCAATGAGTAACAGAGTTACACAAGAGATGTTGCAATAAGTAGGAATTTTGAGGTTAAAGTACATTTGATCCTTCAAGTTTAGGTGCAGCAACATTGTTATCCTTTTGTCACTTAGGATTTAATGATGATACTACATTGTCTTTGAATCCTAAAACACCCTTTACAGTTTCATCTAAACTCTTTCTCATCAAATTCTGTAGAAAGATACACACCCTTTTATCCCGTAGGATTTAATGATGAAATTCTTGAAGCTGCTAAAAATACTTGCAAGACTCACTTTATTTGACGAGGAAGCTGCTTCGTCAACAAAGATTGCATTCATAGAAATCCAATAACACGGTCCTGGTGCTGCACTATCTGAAGAGAAGATAACAGGCTTTATATTTGTGAATGATCTGTGCGATGGGTGGAAAGGAGAGCGATTGAGGAATGAGGATACTGATGGAGCTGCAGAAGAGTTCAGTTGTTGAAGCCACAAATCTTGAGCAAATGCAAAAGCTTTGCATGCTTTCTTGAGGCTCAAAAGGGGAGAGGTCATTGCTGTCGAGGACCTCGGGGTTCAAGCCTTGAATCTACAGCTATCATTAGGGGAGATTGAGGTCCATGGCGATAACTTGAAGTTGATAAAGAGACACCTCAGTCTTGATAAGTTGGTGATAATGCCGTTCGAGCATGGTAACGATCTCGCCAATAGTCGTCCCTTTAGCTATGTGCTGAATGAGAAACCTCCTTCCCTGTAGTTCCATCTGCCATCATCCTGACAGCCGACAGGGAGAGAGGGGAAGTCATGTACGATATAAAGAGCTATTCCTGAGTAACTGTTAGTTTTAAAAAATATTTTTAATTTCTATTAATCGGTTTTATACGAATTTAGTTAAAATAGTGGTTAAATAAAAAGTAATTTAAAAAAAATTGGTTAAAACTATTATCGAAATTGATGTTAATGCTAAAAATAACTGAAGTAATAAAAAATAATAATGCAAAGACTTCTTTGGCAATTTCAACGATAATAAACGCTTGGGAGAAAAAAACAGTAAAATAGCTTTATATCACATAAAAAAAAACTTTCCAAGCAAAAGTAGATTGCCAAAAAATTGAGGTTCAAGCCTCATTATTGGTGGGTCCTATCTCATTCGTTTTTAACCAAATATAATAATTGTGTGTTATACTTTTTAAAATATTTTTTATTTAAATGATTTTTAAAAAAAAATTTAACATCAACCAATCAAAATCTGTATAAATTACTAAAGAATATATTAATTTAATAATCTTCTAAATAATAAAAAAATAAATCAGTAATGGTCTTACAGCAACTGGAAGACGTTGAAGTTTTTTACTCTAATTTCAGTAACTAAACAGGTAACTACTTAAACCCATATCAAGCCCAGCTAACTCCTTTCCTGTACCCAACCCATAGCATATCATTAGTCATTACTCCGTAAAAAAAAAAAAAAAAAAAAAAGCTGCAGCATTTCTTCTTCTAAAATGACGAGAGAGACGAGTCCAGGCTTGAAGATCCTTTGGGCATGGACCATTGGCACCGCCGCCAGTAAGATCACCGAGAAAAACCCGTTTTCTGTAATGCCAAGCTTGAATGTATTTATTTATTTTTGTTGTTGTTGCAGTTTTGGTTACAAGTGTGGTGAGGACTAGACTAAAGGACATGGAGCAGATGATGAACGCTGAGCAACAGCAGCAGCAAGAGCAAGAAAAACAGCATCAAAGCACTCTGAGTGATCCAGCTTTGTTGGATTCTGACGAGGGAATCATTCGAGAAGTGAGATCATAGCTTTAGCAGCTAGTAAATTGGTGTCTGACACGTGTTTGTTTAATGTCTCAAGAGAATATAGGAGCCAAGTACTTTTGTTGTCTGATTGTTGAATATGACAATTATTGAGACCAAATAATATGGTGTTTTCACTCTTGTTTAATCTTCCTCTTGCTAGCTATTTGTTAGTTTTTGTTGCTCTTTGTTTGTTTGCAGGTTAAGGTAACTCCATCTTCATGAATTATGGGTTACTGACTTCATTTCATATTGTGAAATCTTTTTGTTTGAGTACAATCGATGAGCAAAAAGGCGAATGTTATGTGGAAATTATATTTATCCTCTCTTTAAAAGTGAGGAGTGCAAGATTGTTTAGCTTTGTAATCGTGGTTTGTGAAACTTTTGCTGGAAGATGAATCCCATGATGTCTAGTTTTCACTTGAATTTGATCGAGGTATAGTGCTTCTGTGAATTGTAGCTTTCTAGCTTGAACATGGAACTGCGTTTGTTAAGACTAATTGCAGAGGATACTTCTGAAGTACCAGCAATCCGGTTCAGAAAAAAAAAGCACTAGTGATTCCTCGAATATGTCTATGTGGCCTGTGTGGCAGGCTAAATAGAAGACTGGAACCTTGTAATTCTTTTAGAATGTTGAATATGGTTCTGCAGCTGGGGTTTGATCATGTTTATCGTTGCATTGATAAACATGCTATGATGTGTCTTTCTTCTTCAACATCTAGCATTTTTAGCGTTATACCAAATGGTCAAATACATGCGACCAGTGGTTCAACGGGAAAAATTCAATGAAACAACTAGCAAAGACTCTCTTCATCCTATGTAGGACTGCGCCACTGCTAAACAGGTTTGGAGCTTCCTGCTTCCCACACACAAATGATCCTGACTTCTTAGTGATGGATTGTTTAAACTTTGATGTGACTGATGGGAATTTTAAGGAAGCAGTTGGAGGACAATGAAATAGTGTAGTTTATGTGGAGAAAGAAGGAGAGCTGCAACATGTGGAGTGGAACATTTGTCGAGAAAGTCAAGTGAACAGATGATTTGACAGGAGGGAGATAGCTTCTAGCACTAAAGTAGAGAAGTCAATCAGTTGGAATCTTCCTCCAGTTGGGTGGTTCAAGCTCAATACTACTGTCGCTGCAAGGAGCAATCTGGAATTGGCAGGAGCAGGAGGTCTAGAAAGAGACTCGAATGGTGCATTAAGTGTAAATAAGAATATTTTGTGTGCTAATAAGCAGTTGTTGCAGAATTATGAGCAGTCGAAAAGGCTGAGAAATGACCTTGGGACAAGCAAACAGAAAACTGGGCTAGAAGCCTAAGGTGAGACTTAAAAGCAGAACTCTCTCGCATTTAATTTATTTATTCACTATTACAGTAATAGATTATGGCTTAGCCATTATTACATGATGCGATTGTGATTCCTTTGACACACGAACAGTAACCCTACATCCTGTAGCTTCAATTTTCACTCTCTCCTGCAGATTTCCTCCACACAATCCATTCTAGCCCAGAAAACCTAAACCGCCACAATATTCAATTGTATCTGTACTAGTAAAAAATATAAGTACAGACAACAATCGACTCTTATCTTAATTACTCTATCACTAACAAAAAACTATATAGAAAAACTCCATAATGGCATATCAGCGTCAATATTTTCCATGTTATCCCAACCATCCCCTCCACCACCACAATGAGGTGGTGGCAATAACATCCCTTCAGCCATATTAGCCAACAACCCTGGCATTCCAAAAACAGCCTCATCATCCATATAAAACACCTCCTCCCCCGCCTCTGCAGCAGTCTCCGCCGCCTTCTCCCCCTCATCTCCCGTCCTCATCAACTCACCTCCCACACACCCCTCCGGCCGAAAACCCCCAGCTGCCTCAGCTGCAGCCTTTTGAATGTCCTTAGCTTCACTAGAAGCCGGAACCGGCAACCTCCAGGCAGAATCCGCAAAATTCAAGCAAGCAGACCTACCCCTCAATGCCAAAGCAGCAACATCATGTGCCCTAGCAGCCATTTCAGCAGTAGGGAAAGTCCCTAACCAAATTCTTGATTTCTTATTGGGCTCTCTAACTTCACAAACCCACTTACCTGAATTCCTCCTCCTCACCCCTCTATACACCGGATGCCTTGTTTCCCTGAATTTCTTTCTCCCTGCCCTCTTCTTCGGATTCCTCGAAGCTAGCATTACTTCCTCATCAGAAAAATTTGGAGCTGGTTGAACTCTTGTAGTAACATTACTACTAATACTACTATCTGAAAGAACAGGAGAATAAGAACACTGTTCTTGATTAATACCATTATTCTCATTAAAAACTGACCACAAATCTGTTGCCCCAAATGGGCTTGGATCAGAATAATGACTGAAAAGATCCATAACAATTCTTAAACCTTAAAGGGTTCTTGTTTCTTATCTTGAATATGTACTCTAAATAAGAAAAAAAACAGAGAGTGGAACTGAAGTATGCTAGCTCGAACTGCTAACTTGCTTGCTTCTTTTTTAAGGTGGGGACTTTATATATATATATGTTATTGTAATGACCCAGTAGAAGCTGTGCACTTCACACGCATTTGGAGAGAAGCCAGCTAAGGCCCCCACGGATTGCACATAGATTCTGGTAAATATTTAACAAGATATATGAAACTGATGGATTGATTTGATTTGACGATGTAGTGGAAGAATCTAGTTAAGGAGGACTGAGTTTTGCTTCGCTTGCTTGGTGGATAAGTACCAGCTGTATCCGGCTTCGAGATCAGTTGGATTTTTGGAGTGACACGTGTGATTTTGACCTTCCAAGATGGTTCCCTGCGAGTGGGTGTTTAAAGCCTCTAGGCTGTCAGAGTCAAAGGTGTTGATATTATGTGTTGAAGAGACAATTGATCGCCGAGTTTTTGCATGAAATACTGCCCGTTTGGAGTTTGGAATCGCAGTGCGGCTATAGTTGCACCCCCCACTATTTCCAAACATAATCTAAATTCTTTTTCATTAATCTAATTGCAATTAGTGAATCAATGAGATCACTTTCTAGTTTAATGATATTCCTATTTAAATAAAATTTTATTTAACAAACGGTTGAATTTTACGTGCAACTCGTATTTCTAAACCTCATGAATTGATGTAAATCATCTTATATATGAAAATTAGACATGAATTGCCACGGATATAATATTACCGGTTCATGCATAATTTTTATATCATATACTCATTTAAAAAAATATATATGTCTATAAAAAATTGAAAGATTAGTTGTGTGGATGAAATTAAGCCTTGAAAAATCGTTATTATTGACGAGTAATTGAAGAAGTATCGTGGAAAGCACACAAGGAAAGAGAGCTGGGACAGAAGGCAATGAAAATGACGGCGAGGAATGTGATGAGGTGGCAGATGGGCAGAGAGAGAGGGGTACCTTTCAAAATGACGTCACCCAACTCTCCCAAACACGGTTAGTGTTCTACGGTTGATCCAACTGGCAACTGCCAGAGAGCCGGTGGCTTTTCCGCGGAAACGCGTAGTCCACGTGCGTTTTATGTACACGTGGTCCCGCATTCACAGCTTGCTCTTCTTGTACTGACTTTTATTTAAAGAAAAAAGGTGGAATAGTTTACCTCAAAAAAACACGCATTATACTTGTGAGATTGTATGTTATGCTAGTTTAAACATAGCAGTATAGGGTTTTTTATTTTTAAGAATTTTTTTTTTAAAAAAAATATATTAAAATAATATATTTTATATTTTTTTAATATTAATACATCAAAACAATACAATTCATCGATTTTTTTTCTAAGTAAGACAATATATTACATGCGCGGCTCATATTATGTGCTAATGTGGGAAACAAAACTGATGAGATTGACGAGGAAATTGAGTGTATCTCTCTCATCTGTTCATCGTTGTCCATGTATGGATTTTCAGTGCGTTGGGCTTTTCTTCTTCTGGTATCTTCGGTGCCGTTTGGTAATGCGGCTGTACCGGAGGTTCAAATAAACGACAGTTTTTATGTGTTTGGTTATGCAAAAAAATAGATTTTATTTTGGTGGGACCCACAGTAATTGTAGCTGCACCTGTGGCTGATAAGAAGCTGGAAAATTATGCTTTCCAACAGCAGCTAACCTCATTTTTCAAGATTCACTGTGCTAAGAGAAAAAAGTCGGCTCAACTATTCATCTTTTGTTTTTGAAATTGCAAATTCTATATGTTGTAACTTGTCTTCCCCAAACATTAGAGAGCATGTAAAAGATGACTTCCTGGAGCTTTTCCACTGTGTGGAGAATGGTGTAGCACTGTTTCAGCTGGATCAGGTTGGTACGAACCTAAATGTAAAAAAATATATATATTTTTTTTTATTTTTCATTGTGTTTTATTCAAAAAATTAATGTTTAACATTATTCAATGATACTACATAAATTAAAAGGATATCGCATAATGATGTAGTATTTACAGAATTTGATCGCAATTTCAATTTTGTTCCTGATAATTTTTTACATGATGTTATTGCATGCTCAATAAACCATGGAAACTGTAGTCTTTATCAAATGAATTTCGTATGTTATAGAATTGTAGATGGTTTAATAGAACAATAAAAAATATTTTATATAAAGTATTGTTTATTTCATGATGTAATAGCAGTAGTTAAATTTACAATATTTAAATTAAAAATCATCAATATTAATATATATTTTTTAAAATTATTTTATAACCTCAATTTCAAAAGCATTTTTAACAAAACACATTAAACTACTTTTTGTTCAACCTCAATTTCAACCATAGTTTTAACCAAACATCTATTTTTTCAAACCAACCTCAACTAATAGTACTTTTTATAAAACAACTTTTTTCAAACCACAACCACAACAGCTACCGTAATACCAAACACACTTCGTCTTCTTTCTCACATTTTCCTAGGATTCAAGCATCATGTCGCTGCGAGAAGGCGTCAAAGTGGGCCACAATGATGACCACCTGGAAGATTATGGGGCCAGTTCATTTTGGACCTTGAAAATTGGACCCGATTTTGACTCATTGATTGGGTCCCTTGTAGTTTTTACGCAACTTTGTACGTCAGGCATGGAGAAGAAATGGGGCTCATATTTTTGTACGTTCTAGCTGCTCGACGAGCCTTTTTTTTTTTTTTTTTTGCACACATACATATTTGGAGAAGATAATTGATAAATAAAAAATAAATCTAATAATAAATCTGATGGTTGAAATATATTCATGGTTTTTATTTAGTCTCACTATTTGTTAGGATTCTCGTCACACCCACCTATATTCCAACCAAAATATTTTAGAATTTATTAAACATAGAAATGTTATTATTTTATCATTGAGATCCAAGAACAACACAAGTGGGCTTAAAAAGAGCGAATTTTTTTAACCCCTTGTATAGATTAAGGACCATTGGGTCAATAGGATGGTCCAGAATCTACCATGGTTAGGACTATTTTGCAGAAGTGGTCATTTCATTTCTGAAAAATATATAATTGTTGAGCCAATAAGTTTCGTTCGTATACGTGGTCCGAAATTGCATTTAGTGTGTATTTATAAATCTCGCTAGTCTGGAAATGGTACCTATATAGTAAACCCTGCAGTTATTATAGCTATTAAACTCGACCGGTCTGATTTAATATGTGTTTCGCTGGAAGGTGTGGTAACTTTTTTTAGTGGTATAATTATTTTAAAGTATGAATCATATTTTATAAAAATAAAAAAATACATATTTTCTTATGTAGATTTCATTAAAAAAAAATCAACTACACCTCCAACTTAAACACTATCTAGATAGTTTGATCAAAAAACGTGCTAATTTAGAGCATAACTTGAGCTGGATTTGCTTTCAAATCATTTTAAATATTAATATGATCAAACCCATGTGATGGGTAGACTAATTAACTTGAACTTGTTAAATTTGAGAATATTTAACCTTGTCAACTCTAATTATTTTTATTTATAATGATGCTATTTTAGTTTTTTTAATTTAAAATAACATGGTTTTGGAATTGATTATGATTCATCTGGT